>ULKU01013640.1_pt1 | contig 42601 bp, 40 predicted proteins | sample 1951221 | NCBI WGS metagenome assembly ULKU01 (sample SAMEA4835507, study PRJEB28245) | human gut metagenome | biome: gut microbiome; material: fecal sample | place: Denmark | collected 2008
TGTAAATTCCGTACATCTTTGCCTTTCGACATCGCATTTGAATAATGCTCTACCGGAAGGAAGACCATCCCTTTGTACTACTATCTCAGCTCGAAGAATATTATCTTTCTCTTCTTGCTCAGTAGAGTTAAGACCCATGATAACCTGGGCATTACGAACAATGGCAATTGAACCAGAGATATCATTCTCATCATACCGAGTAAGCCTATGCTTTTTACCTTCACGAGTAATGTGATGAGCAGTCCATATAATGTCTAAATGTAATTCCTCTGCCAGATTCTGAAGGTCTACATATACATTAGATATCCTTTCGAAATCTTCTCTATCACCCGCTATTGATGCAAGCTTACCAGCGTAGTCAACCATAAGAACTTTAATATCGATTCCTTGATTACGAAGTTGAATTATCTTTTCCCTTATATAAGTGGTATTAGTAATCATCGCTGGTACACGCTCAACTACTAATTCAACTCCAAACCTTGCAAGTTTCCTTAAATGCTTTGCCTCAAGTTTATCATACTCACCAGAGTATAATTCCTTCTTAGTTTTATTGATACTGGATTGAATGAAACGGTCCATGATTTGTTCTTGACCATTTTCCGTATCAATATATAATACTGACTTCTTCATTCTGAGATAACCTCTTGCAAGGTTTACCATAAAGAAGGTTTTCTTTGCCTTGGGTTTATCTAGTATCACATTAACAGAATGCTCTGGATAACCTCCTGCATTAGTTAGTTCATTCAACTGCCTAAATGGGCAAGGTATAACTGAAGGTTCTGATTGTCTTCTAAACTGTCTCTCGGTAATATCCCGAATCATATATAAAGGTTCATCTTCTTTCTTAGGTTTACTTTTCTGAAGTACCTTTTCAATCTTCCTCGAATACTCTTCGTATTGTTCGAAGTTATCCAAATCGAAGGAATCATTTAAGTTCTTCATCTCAACATAAGTAGAGAACTGATATATCTTTTCTTTTATATAATCAGAATCCGATAGGGGTATATGATAGAGATTACTTATTAGTTTATTGATATTGGGTATATCATCTTTAGTTACCAAATCCACATAGGTTTTAGATTCTAGTAACTCTTTTAATACTTCCTTTAGAATATTCTCAGAGGGCATTCTGCCTTGCTTCTTAAAATATTTTGATATACCCTCGAAGATAAGGGAGTGTTCTATGAGAACCAGGTAATTGGATTTAATCCTTTTGAGTACTAATCCTCCTTCCTTATCTTTTAAAACAAACCTGAGTATCTCGAACTGAAACTCAGGAGAAAAACTGAACTTGATGTTGTCTTTAAATTTCTTCATATCTATATTGCAATATTATATAAACTAATAGATTTTGATAGTACCGAGATAGTTCTAAGTATGTTGACATCTATCTAGAAACTACTAATCCACTACCTTAAGCTCCCGAATATTTAATATTATTATTTTATATAAGAAAAAATACTTATATTTGCATAACGAATATTTAAAAACATGGGAAAAAGTAAAGGAAATAACGGTTCAGAGCTTCATCGATTAAAACCTATGCAAGAATATGATGAAGCTACTTTCAACAGACTTTATAAAGTTTGTAAGCCAGTAATTAGAAACCTTACCAGACAGATTGATTATAAACGGTTTAATCTTACACCGGATATTATCCAATCTTATTTCTGGGATAAGATGTTATTTGTTTTCAACAAATACTATGGTGAATGTACTGAAGAACATCTTAAAGCAAGAATCCTTGCATCACTTAGTACATTCAAAAACAAATTGCTTCGTTCTGCATACGGAGAACAAGCAGAGTATAATCAAAGCCTCTTTAAACTTGATGACTTATTCGACAATGACAAAGAATTAGAGGATGATACCGAAGAAGAAAAAGCTAAATCAGAAATGCTTGATATGATGTATACCTATATGAAGGATAAGCTTTCTCCCGATGCCTATCTTTTATTTGAGGTATTAATTACTCCTCCCCCTTTTATCAAGGAAAGGCTTGAAAATAGTACTCGAATAACTAATATAATGCTTATCGAATTTTTCGAAATGCCTAAGACTAATGAATCTATGAGATATATATCAGAACTTAGACAAGATATACAATATTGGGAAGACCGAGCTAAAGAAGAACTTAAGTATTAACACAAAAGAAAAGGGGCGTTTCCCAACGTCCCTCTCCCAATTAATTTTTACTACGCAAAACACAGATTGAAAACAAATGTTTACTCTTAAACAATACAAATAATACACATGAGTTTTAATACTACTAAATAACTAATAACAACTTTATGATGATATTTTTTGGATATATCGTAATGTAATAGTCGGTGGCAATTTTTCAATATCCAAAGTTTCTACCGAAGTTTCTTGTAAGAAAGATTCCCCTAATAGGTTCCAGCTTACTACGATAGCACCATCTTGAATACCCTTGGTAGGAGTTCCTCTACCGAAATCACCATTCAACCCTGTCTCCCTATTAAAGAAAGATTGAGGACGAACGTTCTCCCAGTCATTGGCATCATCTTGTTTACCTTTAGATACACCAAGAGCATGCCTATGCTTAGGAAGGTCATCGCCTTTAATTGAGATTAGGAAGTTGCCTTTAGTTGGAGTATAGTAATCTCCAACATTCTGTAACATTACTTCATCCCCAATTTGAACACCTCCAGCTTGGTAACCAATAACTATTCTACCAGCTGCCTTAGTATATTCTGCCCAACCCTCGGGTATTACATCGGTTTCCCAAAGAATAATAGAACCGATTGGTAAGTTAGCAGTACTCAGAGATTCAGAGAATTCTTTTCTGATAGCCTCAATTTGACTATCAATGTATTGCTTGATATTTAACTTAGTACCCGATTCATCTACTACTGGAAAGCCTGAATTTATCTGTTCTACTCTTTTCACTGATTCTTTCATCATACTCTGGGCAGCAGTAGTATAAGGGATTTCTTGGAACTTACCCTGATAGGGTACGATAGCAAAGTTCTCATTTCGTTTAGTCATTGCATCAGTACCCTTACCATATACTCCGATAAGAACAACCGAAGTTTTATTATTAGAGTAATAAGGGCAAGTACTCTCTACCATCTCTAGAAGATTGCTATAGGTCATATCGTAATTAGAATATACATCATTATTAATGATATCCGGTGTACGATTCTCTTCGGCAATCGGATAATAAATATCCAGAGACTTTTTAAACAAGGTGTAGAAGCTTTCGGAAGATTCATTCCAATAAGCTACGAAGTCTACTGGATTATCTACAGGTTCGGAGATAGTAGTGTGTACTGCAAAGAGTAATACCTCTTCCGTTGAACCTTGGGTACCTTGGATGTTCTCAATGGTAATAGTTTGTTCATCAGATATAAATACATACCCATCCCTTGAAATACACCCAAAGTTTACATCTGGCAATTCTCCATCTTCTGAAGCCTTTGCCATATACCTTGCCATAATCCTATCCTTGATTACATTGGCATACTTACTTCCAGCAACTCCCTGAGGAGATACCACTAACTTGTTACCATTTATGGTAGCTGAGCCAAATCCACAGAATGGTCCTAAACCAGAAGGAGCAGCAATTGCCTCTGCTGCTTCCTTTGATTTAATAATACCTTCATACTTAAAGTACGTCTTCATTGTCCTTAGTATTTTTAAATTGATTTTTCTGTTCTGACATATCTTTAAATGCTTCACCTACATCCTTGAACTTGAGGGTTAACAATTTAAAGAGTATTCTCCATATACTGTACCGTTTCTTAATACCATGTATTTCACAGATGTGTCCATATATACTATCTACTTCGAAACAGTAGCATATTACCATAACCGTTATTGATACCACTATTGGGTTCATCCCATAGGGTTCCCCAATAGCTTTACCAAGTACAGCACCAAGTAGAACATAACAGATATAATCTACTATTTTGTTTAGAGTTCTTCTTCCAGCTCTAGATTTTCGAATTTCGATTTTCTGTAACCTACTTGCAGATAACCCAAACCATAAGTCTGATAGGATTAGAATTATTGCAAGAATTATCATCCATCTCAAATTATACAAGATTTGTGTACACTCTCCCAATATACCCACAGTGAATGTCTTGAATAAAGACTGAGTTGTGGTCTCTGTTATTCTATCGATTGTTGAATTTATCTTTATCATTGTTCTACTATTTGCCAAGATTGATTACTGTAAGTTGTAATGGTAAATGTTTTCTCTGAGAGGTCATCATGTTCCCATTCTAACTTTTGAGGACTAACACTTAAAAGGTCTGCATCTACTACGGTGAACTTAGTTCTCTTAGAAGTATCTGCCACTGATTCGAATATATACTCTCCAGCTTGTGCAGTTACAAATTCATAACCAGCACCACCTGCGTCATAAGTAGTTACTTTACCAACTTCCCTTATTCGACTATCGAAATCAGGTTTATTAGAAGTACACTTGATTAAAGTAGATACTTGTTTAACATTCCCCTTTAGTTCTGCATAAGTAGGAGTACAAGAAATCTCGATGATTGTAGGATAATCTTCCAGTATTACTTGACATCTTAATGAAGAACCATCATCTGCCACAAGGGTATAAGTCCCAGCTTTGGTAAGAACAATTTCCTCATCAAGGTTATAGGTTTCCCCGTTCTCATCACAGGTAGCAGTACCACTTACATTGACCCCATTTTTCATTTCCTCAAGATGGAACTTACAAGCAGACTTCTCATCCAGTAATTGGTATACTGCATAAGTATCATCTATCTGGTCTTCTGGTAATGCCCAGTTGGGTTCTTTCCAATGACTGTCTGTAGCATCCGAAGGTACTATCTTTAATTTATTCTGATATACTACTGGAGAATTATTAACTACCAAAGTAGTCTTAGCAGTAGGGTAAGCTACAGACTGGAAGGTATAAGTCCCTGCCCTATTTGCAATATATACATAACCATTCTGAGCATTAAAGGTTTCCCCAGTTTCAATTACCCTTACTCTATAATCATCCCCATTACCAGAAATACGTTGTATCTTTACTGTAGCTTTTGCAGAGCCATTGAATAATGTAACTGTTGGTGGGCTAACCGTAATTCGATATACTGCAGTCTTACCAGATATTACTTCGAATATACCTACACCTTCATCTGTTTCTCTTTTATCCAGTGTACATTTAAACTTATAAGTACCATAACTATTAGCAGTAAACTTATCACCGTTCTTAAACAACTTAGTATCACCAATTAGCCTACAATATAGTTCACCAGTAAATGATTCTGGGTAATTCGATTCGATGGTAAGAGTGGTAGTAGCATCCTTGATACTTTGCTTATCCCCAACTCTAAATTCAGAAGGTGTACATCTTACCTTATATGTAATCTCTTCTCGAGTTACAACAAAGGAAGTTTGCTTTACTGGGAACTCTACAATCTCAAAGATGTAGGTACCAGGCTCTGAAAATTCCCAAGTTGAGCCAGAGACTTTCACTATATCAGTACCGGATAATCGTACATTACGGATTTTCACGGTACCCTTATAGGATACGTTTGCCCTTACTACTGTACTTACTTTTAGGTTAGTAGGAGTTATCTTTCCAGTAATAGGGTCACAAGTAATAGAATATACTCGATTATAAGATTCTTGATTAACCGTGATTTGAGTTACCTTAGTAGGGTCTCCCACACTTCTAAAATAATAAGTACCTGCTCTGGGTATATTAAAAATGGAACCACTTTCGTGTTTAGTGTAACCCCAATTTATATTATCACTGGATATCTGATATCTTAGGTCGGCATTTATCCAATCTGAAGTTACAGTTACCTTTACCGGTACTTCATATACCTCTGAAGTAATAAGATTGGGTTGGTCCGGATTTACTAACTCAGCTTTAATTGTATACCCATCATTTACGGTAAACCCATATTGAATATCGAAAGATACATGATAGGGTATGAATCTTTTAAAGAAAGCCTCTACGGCTTCTCTAAATTTTCTGAAAGCTGCCGAGTTCGAAGTATATCCATGACCGGTAAGTCTAAAGGTTACCGGTATACATTGAGAACAATCGAAAGTATTATCATAGGTATACTTATCGTCATAATGGTAATACTGGTCAAAGTGCGGATTACCTTTTACCCAACCATCATAACTATCAGCCTTTGCAGGGTCAGTTACTACGCAGGTTAACCCATACAGCCTCATCATTATTTCGAAGAACTCAGAGGTACCTCTTATTTTAAAAAGAGATATCGAATACTTCAGGATGTTTCTTACTTGAGTACTGGTTAAAGTAAAGGGTCCCTCCTTTGGTATTATCCAAAGCTTAGATAACTCTTGGAGTTTATCATCGGAGTAGAACCCATTAAAGTACTCTGCCCATTTCTGTGCATCTATAGTGTTCCCATAAGCAAAGGGCATTTCTCCGAGGAATTGCCAAAGGAAATTGAGATACATATCCGGAGCCTTATCTATATCGATAATGTCCAAGATATTCTCAATATCCTTTGTAATGTAATCTTCAAAATGCTCTCCACAAATTTCTAGAAACCTCTCTAAGATGCCTTTGCCATTTACCTTATAGGTATCTTGAGCTTTATACTCGAATGGCAAAAAGTCGATTAGATTTTTGAGGTTTATCATCTTATACTATTTCGTTTACGGTTAAAGTCAATTGTGAAGCATTTTCAAATACCGGTAAGTTAAAACCTGGGTCTTCATAATCATGGTTGGGTTCTGATACCGTAATAGAATATCGATAACCAGATTGATAGCTATTGTTCTGAATGTCCAAAGAGAAATCAAAACCATTAGCTTTATCAATAATCTGAATAGAGCTACCAACTGAGCCAGTAGTTACATAACCATTCGATACCGAACGTACTGTAAAAGTAGTTGAAGAATTGAAGGTTATGTAGTAGGTCATAGAACCCTTTGCCTTGTTTAATCTAAACTGGCCCAGGTTTAGTTCCTTATTACCGTAGATGGTAGTAGGCCATGGCTTAATGTAGAACTTAGTTAGATGTAAGTAATCTACGGTTGACAGGTTATCTATCAGGGCATAAATATCTGATAACCTTACGCTTCCACCTATCTGAGCTTGCTCCGGAGAATAGGCATTATATAATGCTGTAAGAATTTGAGTTTGTATCTCGGGAGTTTTATAAGACTTCTTACCAGTAACTTCCATCTCTAGAATAATCTGAACCTTACCCGCAGATTTAACCTTTAACCATGTGGTCATAGGAGCTCTTTGAGATAGTAAGTTATATACCTTATTTATTAATTCAGAAGAAGCAACAGCTCCACCATCAGGGCTGATATATACTGTAAGCTTTCTACCACATTCATAATCTGCCTTAGCTTTGTTTACCCCATCAACCAACATGGCCAAACTTTCGAAATCCTCTTTGGTAATTGCTACTCCCAAAGTCTTTACACTCAATGGTATATGTTCTTTAAGCATAGTAAAGTTTTCGTAGTTTGAACCACCTCCAGCATCATAAGCGTTACTTACTGTAGCATCTGTAATTGAAGAAGAGATTACTGAAGGTACAGAAGTGATGGTATTACTCTTTACATTACCTTGAGTACCATTGGTTAAATAGAATACCACATTAGTTATCTTTGCACCTGCAGAGGGTTTCTTACCAAAGGTACCATCCCCAAACATTATGTAAGGGTTAAGTGCCTCATCTACTGAAACCATAAAGTGTTTGTCTGTAGGTTTGGATTTTGCAAAGGTATCTACTAATACCCAAGTTTCCCCACCTATCTGCAATGACATAGAACCTTGTTCATAATACTTACCATTTGGTAGAGTACCAAGATTAATTATAACTCTATCTCCAGTGGGTATTATCATGTTATTGAGAGCACTTGCAGTATACTTCTCATGTTGAACTATTGGTACCTTACAAGTAGTTACATTCGAATACCAGGTTACGTCTCTAGCAGATAACCAGGAGTTACCGCTAGAATCTGTAAACAGAGTACCCTGAGGTATAGTTAACTTGGCTCCAATAGAATTACCCGTAATGCTTCTGGATAAGGTTACATCTACGGTAGCAGCAATTGCTGCTCGAGCATGGTAATCTACTAAAGCCCCATGTTTAACTACCGAATCATATCTTCTTGCCGTAGGTAGAAAGGTTTCCCTTGCCATATTATCTACATAGTAGTGAAGTACTTCGGCAATTGCCGCAAACAATGAGAGGATGATAATTAAGATATTCCCCTCAGAATAATCCGTTATGAGTTTTTGACCTTGAGGGTCTTTGAGTCCCATAAGGGATTCAACCAGCTTGGCCTTAATCTGTTGATAAGACCTCTGGTATGGGTTAAGCCATTTATTTGTGATTCCCATATTATTGTGTATTTAATGAATTATCCGACCGGTCATAGGTGATATCGAGGTACTGACTAGAATTTGTTCCATTTACTACATATGTTACTTCTATGTGTATTTTTGCATCAACTCTAGTAACTGTGATATTTTGGAAGGTTATCCTTTGTTCCCAAGCACCTATGGCTTGTTTTAAAAACTCTTTAATTATAAAACTTAGGGCTTGTGAGTTTGGCTCCTCAATACATTGCCATAATTTACTACCAAAGTTTTCTTGTCGAAATCTCTGGCCTATCATGTAATATAATATCGAACTTATATTATCTCTGATAAGTTTAAAATCCCCATTTACTGGGTACCAACCTCTTTCACCCTTTTCATTAGTTGTAAGTTGGATAGGATAAGTTACACCTATACCAACTAAGTCTGTAAAATAATTCTTTTCCATTAGTGTATGCAGGTTTTATCCTCATAATCGTCTACAACGAATTGTGAGAAAGGTTTAGTTGCTTGAGTTAAAGTTGGACCTGAAGAACCTGGCCCAGTAGTTACACCCGAGTGTACATGAGAGTTGAACATACTGCGAAGTTGTTCTAGTTCTTGAATGGTTTGATTTAGTTTTTCGGTTAATTGAAAAATATTGATTATCCCACCATTTTCTCCAGTATTAAGTATCACGGAATCACCTGAAGATACATTTATATCTCCATCGGCATTTATTACTATTTCTTTCTCTGAACGAACATTTACAGGTCCATTGAAATGTAAATTAAGTTCTCCGTTATCATCATCTATGACTATTAGGTTTCCTTCAGGAGTAACTATCCCCAATTTATTGGGGCCATCCAAGGGTTGGGGGATTTGGCTCATTCCCCAACCATGGTATTCCCAGAGGGGTTTAGTTGGGTCTCCAAATTCAAAAGTAACAAATACCATATCCCCCACTTTAGGAGCTAGGAATTTAAAACCAGAACTAATTGAACCATGCTGTCCTTTAGGATATGCCCAAGCAAATACTCCCCCCATTACCTCTGGAACACATACCTTTACTCTGTTCATATGTTTCTCTACATCGTCGTTATCAATAACAATGCCTCGATAAACAGAGTAATACCGACCAAGACCCTCTAAGCCTTCATCGGTTATTATCTTTGCTGTTTCGTAACTCATATCCTTATTTTTCTACATAGATTTGACTTGCTATTCGCTTATGCCTTTTAGCTATGTCTCGATATACTCGATTAGCTATGGCCATATAATTAAACTTAACCCCATAGTCTTCAGGCACTTGAATTTGTTTAACTGATATCTTGCCTGGGATTAACTTACCCTTAGAGGTAACTGTATTACCTGTAGATAATACTATACCCTCTGCTAAGGCTTGAGGATTATCGGCATTTACTTCAGTATAATAAGCCTTCTTTCGAATGAACTCAGCTTGGCCCTTAATATCAATAATGTCTCCTTTATCATTCAAGAAATGTTCATTATAGTATACCTTCTCATTATAAGTAAAATTAAGGTTAAGATTTTGAGAAGTGCTTAAAGCTTTTTTATCTTGACCTTTACTGGTTTTAGCATTAGCTTTAGCATCATTAGCTACAATATTTTGAGTAGATAAATCAGTCTTAGAAGTTACAGAGCCAGACTTGGAATTATTCTTTACTAACTCCATATTAGTTATGTAACCTTGTCCAGCATCCATTGAATGAGTACACTGTTTTATATACCAAAGACCTGACCAACGTTTTCCTACGTTATCTATTCGGATTATTTGGGAAGTTGCTAGCATGGGTCTACCAACCACTTGAAGTTGACATACTAATCTTTTTTCGGTTTGCTTTAAGCCCCCATTAGCATTGGCATTAGCTGCCCAAGCATACTTATCAGCTCCACCATATCTACTGAATAGGTTATGGTAAAGTTTATAAATCGGAACTTTAAGGTTTACCCTTTTCATATGTCTTACCTTAACCCTCTTACCATATTGACCTTGACCATAACCCTTAGTAGTATCAACTTCCATATCGGATAATACTTCAGTATAGGGGTCTTTCTTTAAAGCTTCAAAACCTCTCTCTGAAGCAGGTAATACTCCAGCTTGAAAATTGATACCAGAAACTATACCCGCTCCTGCTTGTTTAGAAGTGTAACCTTCTGGGTCATAATCTAAGGGGTCTACATACTCTTCTACCATAAATTCCATACCATCTTCATCTTCGAAAAGATACATTTCGCATTCTAAGAGCTTCTTAAGATTAGCTTCTAATTCTTTACCATTCTTAGAGTTTCTTAGCACTTGCTTAAGGGCATTCTTCTTATCATCAGGTAACTCGTTGGCTGCTTGATTAATGGTAGCTCGTATTTCTTCGATAGACATTTCATCAAATCTCCTTTGCTTACCTGCTTCATAAGCACCTACTGGACCCACTGCTTCATATTCTTCTACTCTCTTTTTATATTCTGCAGTTTTTTCCATGTTATACTGAAGCTGAGTGTCCCAAGCATCCATTACCTCAGTTGGTGTAGTAGGATGACTTCTATAATCTTCAAACCCATTGCCAGTAATATTAGACACCATAAGATTATCTACCTGAGCCATAAGGGGTCTTAAAGCTAACGGGGGTTTATCCTCTGGCTCATTTATATTAGTTGATAATACCGATAAATCTTTACTATCTGGGTCTAGAGATGGAGCTAATACTGCTTTAACTCTTTTAGTTATTTTCTGAGTAGCAAAAGATACTCTAAGTACTTCCCCATTCTCTTCTTGATATGTATAAGTACATACCGGTTCTTCATGGAATTTCCGATTATGTATATAGATAACACCATCCCTTGAATCTACATACCAAGGCCCATTAGTGTACCCTTTCATCTTCTGTTCTAATTGAACTAAGACGTTCTTGCCCACTAATCCAAAGTCACTATCAATTAAAGCTTTCAAGTCTTCTGGCATAGCTACTTCTGCTACTCCACTGTATTTGTTAGCATAGAGTACTTTACCAGTAGTAGTACGGGTATTCTCTGTGGGTACCTGTAGTGACTCGTATACTTTATTACTTATTATCTGTTGTTCCATTACTGAAATATTTCTATGATTACACCAGTAGCATTCCCACAGCCATTGTCTAAATAGGTAGATAATTTATAGCCTTCCATATCCGAATGGACATAAGCAGGTTGATATCTTAAATCCCCTGAAGAATCAATGCACTTAATAGTTACATGAGTACCTGTAGAATCGAATACTGCCTCGAACTCTCTTACCTTAATTATCTTCACAGGTCCAGATATGAATTGGCCATCGGGATATATGTAACCCCATTGAAGGCATATCTGTTGGTTCTCCTGGATATCAGCAATGTCTACTGTATCAGGATTACCCGTATCAAAAGTAAGAGTAGCCAAGTTTTCTTTTTCTTCATCATATCTATAACTCCAGGTACTTATATACGCTCCAAGGGGTATACCTGTAATGGGATTCATTATAGGCATACCTCCAAAATTGAAAAGGGCCAAATAGGGTTGGCCCATTCCATTATATAATATAGGTTTCTGTTTAGCTGCCATAAGTCGGTATTCTTATTAGAGTTCCCATTTCTAATTCCTTAAAAGGATTCAGTATCTTATTAGCTTCAGCTATAATGTACCACTTACCAGAATCACCATAGTACCTGAAAGCAATGTTCTGCAAGGTTTCCCCATCTTTAACGGTATGTTGAATATCGTTAGAGGATTCCGGTACTACTGGAGGTTTAGCTTCTAAGGAATAATCCCCATCGTTATACTTCAGAGCATAGGCATTATTATATGGGCTAGCTCCCTTTAGGTATTGGTTAACATCAATCATATTTAATACCTCCTGTCTTTTTAAGTGAATCGGAATTTATAAAATCTCCATAGGATAAGTTATATGCACTTACTCTCTTGAAAATTAATTCTTGAGTTGCTGCTGCAGGCAATAACCTACCATTACCAAAAGTAGCTGGCTTTCCAGGTACCCTTATTCGATAACCGTTCTGAAAGTTCTTCAGAGTATAAGTTGCTGAGGTAAGGATATAATTGTGGTTATCGAATATACCAGAATCCCCCCACTCAATCTTAACAATCGGAGGAGCAGCCTGGTAACCATTAGATTTAGACCATGCCTCTAATAACCTACATTTATTGATTACCTCTTCTGGATTTTCTGGGTCATTACAGTACCAAGACACATTGAATTGAATAATGTCTTCAGCTCCAGTAAAGTGATACATTGGTACATTGCGACCCATTGATTTAATGGTTGCCCATGTAGTTTCTCCTCTGAAGTCCAACTCTGGAGGTCTATTCTGTAGGGTAATATATTGAGTAGGGTTAACAGTCATGTTATATATCCTTACCTCATTCTGATATATAACATCTGCTTTAGCCTCGAAGTTTCTGTAATTAGTAGTATTCTTATTCCCTTTTGCTGGGTCTACTCCTTCACCTTCTTCTAATCTCGGAAATTGTAATTCCATTCTCCATTTAGCTTGGAGTTGTTTATTTAGAATAGGATTCTTAGAGGATATCTGAGCTTCTCCCATTACTCCATTTGGAATATAGAGTTTACCCTTTGGAGCATCATCCTTCGGGAGAGGTGAAGTAACTCGGTTAAGTAATATCCGAGCTCTCCATAGCTTATTTAAGGGACCAGTAAGAACACCTGCCGTATCTCTTGTAAGGTCATTGTATTTTTCAACAACCTTACCTGCTGCTTTATTTAATACTCTAGCCATAGTGTTTTAGTTTTATATTCCCATTACAAATGCAGCTCCAGTAAAATCTTGTTGAGAACCTGGAGCATAATCACCAACTGCTTGACCATCTACCGAGATATTGATACGAGAATCTCTCATGCCTTCCTTGATAGCTAACCTAACAGCATTAATAAATCTCTCTTCATTCTGGGCTCTAATGGTAGTTGGGTCTTCTTTCTCTTTATTCTGAGCTTCAGTATTCCTATCTACTGAATTACTAAGGTAACTAATACCCTCAATTAATAAAGGAAGACCTACAGTAATTGCTAATCCCCAGGGTCCACCGAGTAATCCCATAAGTCTACCACCTATAGATGTTAAACCTTTTATAGCACCTTGCTTAACTACTTGACTACCTACTTGAGCTCCTGCACCAGCTAAAGCCCCACCAGCTAAATTACCGGCCATGGAAGTTGCTAATGGTACTCCAGGATTTGGTGTCTTAACATATCTTCCGGTTTTAGTGTTATAAAATCTACCAGCAGAATTCATACCGATACCGCTTGACATCATTTGGAGTTGAACCATGGTTCTCATAAGGTTAACCATCCTTACCATGTGTGCTTCCATAATGGCAAACTGAGTATTAGTTTTTATTGCTGCAGCAGACATACCTTCAGTAGAAGCAGTAGCAATAGTCTGTAAATACCCAACAGACCTAATAATACCTCTTACAGTATTAAATCCTGCAACAATAGTACCTACTACTACTGCAGTAGCTCCTACCCTAAGACCAAAACCTCCAACCCAAGTTTCTGAGATAGAATTAATTACTTTGATTATAGAGTTACCCACATTTAGTACTGGGGTAAAGATTCTACCCAAAGCTGCACCTGCGGTAACTGTTAAGTTCTCTATACTTGATTCGAATTGGTCAATTACACCTGCATCAGTTTTAAGACGTTCTTCATTGAGTCGATTTACTGCCCCAATGTTTTGGTCATAAGTAGCAAGTATCTTACCCATCTTATCTCTACCAGAAGCAATATCCCTAAGTACGGGGAGCATACCACGATTACCACGAACTCCAAAGATATTGAAGAAAGTTGGTGTTTCAATTCGTGAAGGTAAATCTACTGCGGCCTTAGCAAACTTCTGATAGATAGTATAAAGGTCTATAAGATTACCCTGAGCATCGAAGAATTCATCGGGACTTAAGCCCAGGTCTGCTAAAGCGTTATAGCCTTTCTTTTTTTGATTAACAAGAGAGAGTTGTAAGTAACGAATCATATTGGCCAGTGAGGTACCTGCCATAGAACCCTGTATACCCATATCACCCAATACACCAATAGCAGCAGCGGTTTGCCGAAGGTCTACTCCAGCAGTTGCCATATCTGCTCCTGCATAGGATATGGACTGGGCTAAGTCTGTTAAAGATATATTTGCATTAGTAACTGCAGTATATAAATCATCGGTTACTCTAGCGGCTTCCCCTATTGGGATTTGGTACATTGACATGATATTAGTAATCAAGTCAGCTACACCACCTTTCTGTCCCACTGGCATTGTAAAGATTGAAGCCAGCTTAGATGCTGGCCCAATCATCTCTTTAATAGCATCGAATTTATTACCCGCCATAGCCAGGTATCTTTGTCCTGATGCAACATCCGAAGCCGTAAGAGGAGTTATCTCATTGACATCCTTTGCCAATTGTAACATCTCTCTTTGTTCTGCAATGGTAGCACCAGCAATTTTCGAAGCAGTCCAAACTTCATTCTGAACACCCGCAGAGTATTTATAGGCCCTTGCCATTCCCCCTACGAGCTGCATTCCGAAGTCCATTGTATTAGAAGCTGACATCTGTATACCCCTATTCCAGGTATTCATATCATTCATCATTGTTCTGAATGACCCAGATATCTTGCCAGCTTCTTGAGAGAATCGGTCTTTTAAAACCATGGCAACACCGACCTCTACTATACTCCTACTGGTATTCATAATTTATTTTCTTTTCTTTAATTGTTTATAATATTGCTCGGCCATTTCCTTGAATATTTTCCTAATTCGGTACGGAAGACGTAAAAAGCCGAAATAGTCTAAGGCTATCTCGGCTCTGGTGATATAAACAAAATCACTCTCTAACATTACTCTTCCGTCAGGTAGAAAAAATTCGGTGCCCAAACTATAGGATAAGTTCTTTCCTCTCCAGTGGTTGGATTAGTGATGTGAGACTCGCCTTTGAAAATTGGGTCCATAGATAAGATATACTTTCTCATCTCAGCCATATCCTTTGCAGTAAACGGGGTAAAGTTTTCTACCTTTTCCCAACTACCATCAACCTCTAAGTAAAGGTTCCGACAAAGAAGAGGAGCATTCTTAGTTTGCTTATCCAAGGGCAACTTCATGAAATCTTGTTCCCCCTTACCCGTCATACAATCGAATTTAATCTTCTTGCCTGATGAAAGAGTATATTCATGGTTTATCAATCTAACCCCTTCTGGATAGTAAGGAATAGCATCGGGCTTTTGATTCAAATCATCCTCAGTTGGAGCAGTACCGTAATCGAAAAGGAACTCATGAAGGTCTTGGCCATAAGTAACTTTACCTCCATTCTCTTTGCCCCAATCATATTCAAATTCTACCTCATCCCCCAAAGAGAAGATACGAGAATTGAAGATAATAGCATAGCGGTCATTGACCGGTAAGTTAAGGGCATCATCTATGGTTAATTTCCCATTGGGTGTAGCCGTAGTTCTAATTACAATTGCTGCAATGAACTTGGTAAGGTTCATCAAAGTCTTCATGTCTGAAAGGTTACTGAGAATATCCTCATCAGCACCATTCTGTTCTCTGATTTCATATTCGAAACCAGAAGGTCCGGTAAATCTAAATGTTCTAAATTCCATAATTTGATATATTTAATGTTTACAAATGTTCATAGTACTCCGTATAACAACAAGAAAGGGGTGAGCTCCTATCTCAGGAATCCCACCCCTCCACCGAATCTTAGCGAAAAATAGACTAAGGAATTAGTATTTATCTGCAGTACCAACTGAGAACTCTATGGACTCAATGGTATTCTCTGAAGCCATTCTGTCCAAGTCTAAGCCGGTAATCTTACATGGCCATACCTCTTCGAAGACATGGGTATTAAGAACTGAGACTCCATCTTCGGCAAGTTCGTTTACAATTGCCGTTTCCCAGTATTGGCTTGGTACTAAACCACCACCAACTATGTGGTCCTGGCAAGAGTATAGCCAATCATGAAGCCATGTATCGGAACCCGCAGTGGTCATAAGTTTCTCTACAATAAGATTACCTATAGTAACCCTACCTGCAGTTTTAACATCTCTATTGATGTCCCCATGAGCAACCTGGTCAATCTCAATATCCGGCAAAGTACAACTTTGAAACAGATAGGTATTGATAGGGTGTTTGGGGAACATGATACTCCACAAGAATTTCTTCCGTGGGTTTTTTACTTTTGCTCCCATCATTATATGTTTATAGGTTATTACTTGTTTCTACGATTGATACTGCCTTAGAGGCTGCATCAATTACAATCTCCATAGTTACCTCTTGCATAGGAACTACGTCCTTATACTTAAGGATAGCACGGTACTTACCTTGACGGGCATCTGCCTCGGTATTAACTGAAAGGTCATCCCAAGAAGTTGCATCTTGGTCACCCATCCAGGTATACTCGGTCATGGCATCTTCGTCTACCAAAGAGTCAAGTGTAGGTTTAACTTCCAACCAGATTCTCTTCCAAGTACTCCAAACGTTTGGTTCTTCGATATACTTGTTGAGTACCGGGCGAAGGAACTTCTTCAAATAAAGATTCAGTCTTACGATTGAAAGGAATCTTTCAGAATCCTGTTTTACTTGAGAAGAGAAGCAATGCCATAACATGGTTTGCTTACCTGCATCTGGGGTATCTTTGATTACCATCTCATTGATATAATTCTGAGCAAGTGTGTTCAGTTCATTATATCGAGAAGGTGAACCATAGTTCGGGCATACTGGTCCAACTGCATCCCCAATAACTCCTCGGTTCATACCAGCAAAGGACTTCCAAGGACCGTATTGAGTAGCAGAAGCATCTCCCAAACCTGCAATGGTACCTACTACATCGGAATCCTGAAGATTACCGTTTTCATTGTAGTACTTAAGGCCACCACCAAAATAGGCAATGTACTTAGAGTTACCTACAGTACCGAGGCAAGTCTGTACCCAAGTAACCTGAGCTTTGTAATCTCGAGGTTGTGTACCTTGAGTATAATGGGTTAAATGTTTCGGAACTTCGATATACAGTACCCATTCCATCAATTCTTTTGCCATATCTGCAGCAGCCTTATATACCTTGAGTACATCAGCATCAGCAGTAAGGTGTTGAGAAATATGAGAAATGAATAACTGGTAGAAATCCGTATAATCCTTTACCAAGTCCAAAGAAGCAATCCATTCATCGGCAGTAGGATTAGAACCAGCACTACCAACAGTACCGGTAAACATTTTCTCTGTATCAGTAGGAGCAGCCCCACCTACGGTAACCGTAACCGCATTTTTAGTACCATCTACACTCTCGGTTAACCATTTGATTAGGTTTTCGAAGGATGAGCCTGCTACAACTACCGGTTTGAGATATTCAGAGTTCTTAGCAAATGCACTAAGAGCAAGATAGTCTACCGAAGTATTATTATTATCATCGGCAGTTTTGTAAGTTACTACTGGACCTTGTTCAAGTACTTGGCCATTGCCCGAATAGATTTTATAATACAGAGTGTTGGACTGTTTATAGAAACCTACCTGGAAAGTATCAGTACTACCTATTGGGTCTCCGTAACCTTTGGTTACTAATCCCAAGCTATAGGTAGTTCCACCAGAAGCAATGGTTATCAATGCTGCAGGAGTAGCAGGGTTTGGAGTAGCAGAAGCAGATACTGTACCTTCCTCTTCGGGTTTAGCAACTGTTCTAGCTTTTGGAGTTGCAGCTACTGTACCCTGAGTAGCTCCTTTACCAAGCACTCGAATAACACGAAGCTTAGAACCACCTTGCAAGGCCTTTTCGATATTTGATACAGAACCATCGGGTACAATTTCAGAACCATAGATTCTTTGGAACTGAGAGAATGTAGAGATGATTTCTGAAGGGTCATCGTATGGACCTTTAGTAGTTCTAGCCAATACACAAGAAACTCCTAACATAGGAGTAGTTTGAAGAACATTGTTGTTCTTAAACTTAAAGTCAATGTGAGGTGAAGTTGGCATAATTCTATTGTGATTAAAAGTTAATTACTCGTTTAATTTATACCCTAGAGTATTGTACCTATACCTTAAACTCTAGCATCTCATTTTCTTTTTGTTCTAACAATCCAATGAGAACTGAGATATCCTTGATGGGTGTAAGTGTGCCTTCTTCCAAAAGCTTTTCTGGGAGAATGCCATCCTTACATATATAAGTGTATACCTTCTCAAGTATTCCATGTTCTACATCTGGATGGTCATAATAATTACCAATCTCAATGAATAGGTTTCCGGTGGGAGCAAGCCTGCCCTTTTCCCATTCTTCTAAGTCATTGAAGTATGGTCTCACATATCCTCTAGCAGGTAAGCCGGTATATAGGATTGTATGTAGCAATCTCATATCTGCTTGTGTTTGAGAAACCAGATGTACATCTATGGTAATATCCTTAGTTTCATAAGGAAACTCTGAAGCTTGGTAATTACCATCCTCAAGTTTATCACCAATGATGTATTTATTCACACCAATATCTCCAGCATAATAACCCTGTAGTTCTATGGTTATTCTTGGGAGAGTCTTTGGGCCTTTTACTTGATTATTCCCTATACCAAAAAGTGGTATAAACTTCTTCATACCTTTGATTGCCTCTTGAAATCTTTTTTCGTTTTCTTGAGACAAAGGTAAGAAGTCTTCTGGGTTTAAGGTAAGACCCATTTCCAACATTGTACTAAGTAGAGAGATATAAAAAGTTCTTTCTACTATTTCTTCTGAGTTTACCATTAAAGTCCTAATCTAATATTTAATTGAACACTTTGATTGCCATTGTCATTAATATACCCATTATAAGTTACCTGAATACCTCCAAAACCACTTATTATGGTTTGTAAATGACCAACACAATTTAATTCACTAACCCATTGAGTAGCAATATTTGAAGGATAATCGGTAAGCCATACTTTAAAGGATATTGGTTCTGAACCAATACCTCCAGGGAATTGGAATTGACCCTCTATTGTCTTACTTATATCGGTTATCTTAAATTGTTTTACAAATTTAGCAACTTGAGTACCGTTGATAAGGTAGTACTGATAACCCTTTATATTACTAATCTGAGCAGTACTAGTATTTTGACCAAGATCTGGGAATGGTATATTCGGAGTTGGTTCAAAGCCATACTTAGTAGTTCTAATACCTGGAGATTGAGTTATATTTAAAACTATCTCTGGGTTAGGTTCTTGCTGTGAGATAATCTTAACCGTAGTAGTTCTTTCTAATGGGTCATAGTTACTTGGGTTGTGATCTTGATTAGTAGATTTAGTTTTGATAATAAGCTTACCTGCAGCATTAGCTTCCCCAATTTCTTGGGTTACCTCTAACCAATCGGATGAGCTTTCTAATTTCCAATCTACAGCACGGTATTTATCTTGAGGCTCATTATTTATAAACTTCTGTTGGTAACTGTATACACCTATTTCTAGGGTCTCACCCCTTTTAGTACCATCGAAAGTATGGGAAGTAGTTTCTGGAGTAATACTAAAATAAGTTCCCCAGGTCTCTACTATTTTAGGAGCGGCCTTTTGTACCAGGGTTACTTCCCTTTCTACACCCTGAACTACTACCTTGAGAACCTGCTCTTTTATATTATTCATGTCTTCGTTTACTGCCTTAGGCTTTACCCTAATAGTTGCAGTACCAGTTCCGGATAAGGATGATATTTCGAAATCTGCTGCCATTATATAACCCTCCTTATTTCTTTTCTAACTTCATTACGTATTTCCTTTTGTAAGGCAGCTTTTCCACCAGCAGCCTTAAATGCAGGATTCCAAAGAGGACGAGGTGGTAAATTACCATCTCTACTACCATACTCTAACATGATAGCTATCTGATTCAAAGTTTTTCTTGAAGTCTTACCCGTATAAGTAATCTTCTTAATTCCAATTGGCAAACCGACGAAAGTTCTTTTCTTACCTTTTACCAAAGTAACTGAACGAGCATATTGCCCCGTAAGATTTAACATGGTATGGTCCCCATATTTCTTTAGGGTACCAGGAGCATGTGGTGGCCATGATACTCCGGAACCCCTTGGAGGTACACCAGTATTCAAACTTCGTCTTACTATACGAAGAAGTTGATTACCAAACTTTTCTGTACCTTTCGCATAGCCCTTGGTTAAGATACTTGGAGTTTTGGCAATCAACCTTTCTGCACGAGCTTGTTCTCGTTTATCTACGTATATTTCTAGAGGGCCAACTGGAGTCGATAGTGTAATATTAACCGACTTACTTGGCATAATTCTTACTGTTGTTTAGGTTTATCCAATCCCAGCTCCTGAGCAATTCTCTGTAACAGAGTCTCTTGAGTGGAGATTCGTTGGTCCATGTATTGACGGAACTCCTCAAACCCTGGAGCAGGTTTACTTGGAGCAGATAAATACATAATCATAGGTTATAGTTGCAGCATTCTGAGTGATATCAAGTGTAAGTTTTTTACCTGATTCCCTTTGAGTAACTGTAACCGTAGCAGATCTTGATGATTCTTCGATATTCTCTGAAGCTTTACTTGATACAGTCTTACCACTAACTGTAACGGAAGACCAAGAGGGAGTACCAGACAAATTTACACCTACATCATAAGTATCTGAAGTTTCGGAACCATTAATTACTTTTTTCTTATAGGATATAAAAGTCTTAGATAAAGTATCCCCTGAAGCAGCATGGTGAATGGATTCACTTGCATCAGCACCATCCCAATAAAAGTAGTAATTATAATTTACACTAGCACCACCCTGAGTGATATCTACATAATCAGAAGCCCCATCATAGTTAGCAAAGACTCTAATAGACCTACTACTTGTACTGGTATTCTCAGAAGCCCTAAGTGTAGTACCTGATAGACTAAATCCTGAGGTACCATTGGTACTTAAACTTGGAGTAGCACTATCAGAGCCATCCCTTGTATTTGAACCTGAGGTATAGTTAGCATACCTGGGTCTACTTGCACTGGGGTACAAAGTTACACTACCTCCAGTATTACTGATGGTATAAGAACTTGCCGTTAAGCTTACACTCCAAGAATCATAGGTATACCCAGTAAATTCGTTTGCTGCCTGGTATACTGGTACACTTACAGATTTGGTTTTACCATTTAGTGATAAGGTACCAGTAAGGGTTCCTACCTGGGTTCTAGATTTAACCGTAGTTCCCAAAGAACCTGCACTAACTGCAGTACCATAACTAATGCTAGCACCGCTTGTAATCGTACCTCCTCCCGTTGTAGAACCATTCCATCCCCAGGTCTGGGAATAACTTGGAACTGTGGTAAATGAACTTCGAGTTCCTCCCGATGCTGGGATGTCTGATACTGCTCCACCACTTACGGTGATTTCACTATAGGTCCTATATCCTGCAGATTGAGAACAAGAGATGGTTAACTTCTTATTGGTTTCTGCCTGGGTTAATACTACACTACCAGACTTTGCCGAAGTAGATGTATTATTTGCCATGGTTACTGAAGTACCAGTACCGGTAACCCCAGTATTAGCCCTGGTATAACTTAAAGTTATTTGATTACCATAGGAATGCCCATTTCTGTATTCTTGTTTGTAAGAAGTTACAGTAAATGTTTTCGTTCCTCCAGTTACCCCAAAAGACATAGAAGTTGGATTCACTGAAAATGTTTGAGACCAACTCTGAGATGCTGCTGCCTGGGTAAAGGTGAATTCCACGGTTTTACCAGATTCGGATTGAGTAGCCAACCCATTACCAGACCTTGAGGTTAAGTTTAGATTCTCTGATGCTTTCCAAGGCTTCCCATCTGCCGGGTTACTATAGTTAGTAACCCAACTGGGTTTACTGTTTATTACGTAATTAACATTAACGGCAGACCCATTAGCTACATTATCCCAATACTTCTGCTTCATACTAGTAAAACCAAAACCGAAATTAGAACTAGAAGGGTTACCTAAAGCATCAAAACTTATACTAGAATATCCCAAAGTAAATGTATACTTATAGGTTACCTTATGAATATCTTCGAGTTTAACGCCTTCGTTATTACCATAGGAACTAGCATTGGAGATTTCCAAGCCAACGTAACTTTCCCCCGTTCCTGTAGGAGTGAGTGCTAACAATTCAGCCTTGGTAGGGCAGTCGTTACCTGTCTTACCAAGGCCTACTTTAGTTTTGACAGCACTCCATGTTGCTATCTCTCCCATATTAATCTACATCTTTAAGATTTCTGAGTTCTGAGATTTCAGCCTTCAAAGCCTTAATCTCATCGTAAAGAAGTTTGATACCTTCGATTGCCAGAGTAGACATCTTATGGTACTTAACTTGTTTTACCAATACGTATTCTTCACCATCGATAACAACAGTTTCGAATTGCTCAGGATTAGGAATCGAGTCCTTAATTACTGGAGCTTCTTCCACATAAGAGTTAAATCCTGCAGCTTCCAAACCTTGGGCAATTGTACCTTCGTCCTCTCTACCATCCATATAGAATGATTTAGTAGGGATTTGGCAAATCTGGTCTAAGCTGTAACCTAATTCTTGAATGTTAGATTTCAATCTTTCATCAGAAGACTCTTTCCAGAAACCGGAAGGAGCAGTAGTCTTAGCAAATACTACCTGGTCAGTAGTTGCCAATCCCAATTGAGCTCTAGTTACTGTATGAGGATTATCCTTTCTACCTGCATGGTTATTGATAGAAGTTTGAGCAGCAGTACCTGCAGCCTTAGCATCGGCAATAGCAGCAGCCTGAGCAGTAGATACTGGTTTATCGGCATCGGATGTGTTAGAAGCATTACCCAAACCAACTTGAGCCTTGGTAACTGAATGAGGATTAGATTTATTGGCAATGTGATTATTTACCTTAGTTTCCAATGCAGTTACATCTGAACCTGTATCGGAGATTTGATTATCAATATAGGTTTTTAGTTCTGTACGAAGAGCATTGATAGCATTAGTTCTATTGGTAATCTCATTTGCCAGGCCTTGTACTGTATTATCAAGGTTAGTCTTATCGGATGCAGTCATTACACCAGCAGCAGTTTTGGTTGCTGCAGGGATATTAACATCTACATCAGTACCTCTAGCATATGAACCTTCTTCAGTATTCTTTACCCATCTAAAATATTTTAGAATGAGATAACCCGCAGCTGGATTAATAGAGTTAATTACCGTCATTATTTCATTCGGTAAACTATTAATCAGCTTATCATGAGCATTATCTTTTGCAATACGGGCCTCTTGTTCAGCTTCAATAGCATCTGGTAAGGTTTGATTAAGCTTTATTACACTATCGGCATCCATCAGACCAGCTTCTCGAGTAGTGGCTGGGGTTAGAGGGATTACCATCCCATCGGGTTTATCAATGTAATGCCCTTGACCATCCGTAGCAGAATAGTTACATAAGATAATAATATTACGCTTATTTTTGTTAGCTATTGAAACCTTACTAATTAAATTTTTAGGCATGCTAGATACCACATCCTCAAGATGCTTACCTCTACTACCTTCGAAAGCAGTACCTGCGATTTCCCCAATGATAAGAGACGAAGTATTACTGTCTACGAATTTAGTACCTGACCAACGGAATTGGTATGGAGGTTCACCATCGGCAACATTTATATAAATCTTACCAGATTCTCCAACTACGGGAGTTTGGTGACCTGCATCCGTATACAATTGAACATTAGTAAGACCTCCAGTGGGGCTTACATCATAGGTAGCATATACTTCAAGTACATCGTCTACATATGAAGGCAAATGGTTAGCAGGTACTAACCCATTCCCATCCAATGGAGCAAAGCCATCAGCCTTACCCTTAGTTGCTACAAAGGCATCATGCTTAGCTTCTAGAGTGTTAATGTTATTCTGCAGTTTATTATCAAGGGCAGTGTCTGCCTCAGTTCTATCAGCAATCTCTTTATCAATCCTTGCACCCAATGCAGTATCAGCAGAAGTACGAGCAGTTGCTTCATCGTTTACAGCTTTAGTAAACTTGGTATCTAAAGCAGTATCTGCAGCTTTTCTATCAGCTACTTCTTGAGCAAGAGCGGCTTCTGATTTACCGTCCAAAGCTTCGATAGCATCTTTACGGTCCTGAACCTCTTGAGCAATAGCATTGGGTAATGTCTCATCCAGATTAACTTTATCTTGGGCGGTCATTACACCAGCTTTCTCTGTAGTAGCTGCTGGGATATAAGTAGTCTTATAATCTTCAGGCTCATGAGTATAAATACCCTCTTCTTTTTTAGAAGAGAAATTATGAGTTAAAGTAACATGACTGCTTTGTTGACCTACCTCAACTGGTTTATCACCAGATAAGATAATAATATTATCTGGTATAGAATCAAACAGCTTCTTATCTGCTGCAGTTTGTACACCAGCTTTCTCTGCAGTAGAGGCAGGCAATGTAATAGGATTCTGTTCTACTGTACCATCTTCAACTACGGTCTTAGTAGCAGCTATGCCAACAGTAGTTTCATTGGGAGTTACTGCACCAAGAGCAAAGTTAGCCGTAGAGATTCTATCTAACTCAACCTTATCCTTAGCAGTCATCGTACCAGCCTTAGTAGCCGATACCTGAGGCAAATCGAAAGTTTCGGTAGTATCAGCATTCAAACCGTTATCCTTAGTTACGGTTACTGTTACCTTATTAGCATCAGAAGCTGCAGAGAGATCAGTTAAAGAATTTGGGTCTAACCCATCTAACTTAACCTTGTCTGCAGCAGACATAACTCCAGCAAGAGTTTGAGTTACCGGGAGTAAATTCTTGGTAGCTTCTACTTCTTCACCATATTGGTTATTTGCCTTATCCTTGGTTGAAGTCTTTACTTTGAAAGAAAGTTGGGTACCGGTTCTTGTTACAGCACTAACATCGGTAACCATGGTATCAGGCAAAGCATCAGAAGTACCTTCTTCAGCTACCAGTCTTTCTTCATGGTCATCGGTAATGTTAGTGAACTTATTATCTAAGGCAGTATCAGCATCGGTTCTGTCCTGAATTTCTTTATCGATACGTTTACCCAAAGCTGTATCGGCAGCAATACGGGCAGCTTCTTCTGCATCGATGTTATCCTGGAGAACTTTATCTGCGGCCTTTCTTTCCTCTCTCTCTGTATTTAAGTCAGAAGTATTCTGGTCAATCTTTGCTTCTAATCGAATATCCTCAGCCTTACGAGCAGCGATTTCATTATTCAGCAAATCGGTAATGGCAGTATAGTTACCATTAATGTTATCCTGAATACCCTGAATCAATTCCAGATTACGTTGAATATTGGCAGCATTCTGAGTTACCAGAGCATTGGTAGCATTCAAGGAAGTTAACAGCTCCGTACGAGTTTCAGTTACGAAAGTTCTCAACTCATTTACCGTAGTAGTAAGAGTATTACTTAAGTTAGTGAAAGTCTGTTGCAGAGTATTATCTCCTTGTTCACGCAGATTCTTTTCAGCTTCAAGCTTATTCTCCAACTCAGTAAGCTTAGCAGTCATAGTTGCTGCAAAGTTAGGGTCATCACCGAGAGCCTTAGCAATCTCAGCCAAAGTATCAAGTACCTCTGGAGCAGAGCCAATAATCTTTTGGATAGCTGCCTCTACTTGTTCAGCACTCTGGAAATCTGAATCGTTTAATAACTCAGATACCTTAGTGATGTAGTTTGCATGTTCTTCGATGCCATCCAACTTGGCATATAGCAAGTCAGTGAAGTCATTTGAAGAAAGTACTTTACCGTCTACCTTATCTACCTTCTTTCCATCCATTGCCTGGTCAGCAGCAATTCGATCTGCTTTTTCCTGAGCAATAGCATTATTAATAAGGGTATCTTGGTTAGCACGTTCTGTAGCTTCCTTATCGATATTATTCTGCAACTCGGTATCACCAGCTAAGCGGTCATTCTTTTCGGTAAGTATATTTTGGTTGATACCCGCCATATCATCTTTATGGTTCTGAAGGTTGGTATCAATCTTTGCCTCAAGTGAAGTCTCTTTGGCAATTGCTCGGTCTTTCTCTACATTAATAGCAGTAGTGTTGGCATTTACCTTTGCTTTTAGTTCATTCATATCCTCGGTATTACCTGCCTCTAGAGAATTAATACGAGCTCCCAAAGCATTATCACCAGCAATACGGTTTTCCTTTTCTTGTTCAAGCTTAGTATTAAGGCTAGCTACCTCAGATTCCAAAGCCTGCTTAGCATTATCTAATTTAGCTGTGAACTCAGTACTCAGAGATTTATCGGCTGCAGTACGGTCTGCTACTTCTTTATCCAAATTTACCTGAAGAACTTGGTCTGCAGCTTTTCTTTCTACACTCTCAGTATTAAGGTCAATATTGAGAGTATCGATACGAGAACTCAAAGCACTGTCGGCATTCGTACGGTCAACGATTTCCTCGTTAATCATATCCTTAACTTCCTTATAGTTATCCCCTACAGTCTTAGTTAAATTTGTGATTGCCTCTGAATTTCTTTCGATATTATGTTGGTTAGTAGCGATTGCCGTAGTATTGGCATTTACCTGCTCGGTAAGCTCATTACGCAAGGTATTGATAGACTCTTGCATACTCAAAGCCAAGTCTGAGATACGCTGGTTAACATTAGCCAAACTTTGAGTATATGCTTCATCAGCAGTCTTTCTTTCGGCAATCTCTTTATCCAAGTTAGCCTGAATTGTGGCATCGGCATCTTTACGGTCTTGGATTTCCTTGTTAAGGTTATCTCTTACAACTCCAATAGCAGCATCACCAGTAGCAGACTTATTGTCTACATATTCTTTCAGTTTAGTTTCGAGAGCAGTGTCAGCATCCTTACGGGCTTGAACTTCAGCAGCTACCTCAGCACTGTTTGCTTCATCGCCTGCAATTCGGTCTTCGATTTCTTGGTTAACCTGTTCTGTGATTGCAGCCAACTTCCTAGTGATAGTAGTTGCAAAGTTGGGGTCATTTCCAAGGGCATCGGCAATTTCCTTAAGAGTATCAAGTACTTCAGGTGCTGAACCAATAATCTTTTGGATAGCCGCATTTACTTCCTCTTCAGTTTGGAAACCGGCATCATTGATAAGCTGGGAGAGATGGGTAATATAGTTTGCCTTTTCTTCGATGCCATCCAATTTAGCTTTGAGTATATCGGTAAAGTCGTTCTTAGTCAAAGAATAACCTTCACGTTTATCTACCTTCTTAGCATCAAGGTCTTTATCCCCTTTTTCTCTAGCAGCAGCCTCGGCAGCAATGGCATTAAGTAATTGTTCTTTGTCTTCTACACCCTGCTCTTTTATATCCTCAATTTTATGTTCGAGAACTAAATCCTGAGCAGCACGAGCAGTAGCCTCTGAATCTATATTGTTCTGTAATACCTGGTCTGCAGCAGTACGTGCTTGAGCTTCTTGGTCAATTTTACCTTGAAGAGCATTGTCTGCATTAGTACGATCTGTTACCTCTTTAGAGATTTCATTGTGAAGAACTTGGTCCTCAGAATGACGGTCTACCTTCTCTTGGTCAATTTTACCTTGAAGAGCTGAAGTATCAGCCTGACGATTAGCGATTTCCTCGTTAATCTTAGAATCCAGTACAGTATCTGCATTTGTACGATTTGCAGTTTCTTCAGCAATCTTTGCCTCGAGTGCGGCCTTATCATTGATATGTAGAGTCTTAAGTTCATTTACACTTTCCTTAATCTCATTATCGGCAGCAATACGTTCATCTTTTTCCTTTTGGATAAGGTCCTTAAGTTCTTTCTCAAGTTCATCATTACCTTGATTTACCTTATCTTCAAGGTCTTTGATATCTTCAGCATTCTTATCTACCTTCTTCTCAACTCTGTCGATTTCGGCTTTTAAGTCTGCCTTAACAGTATCAATCTTCTTATTGATTTGGTCTAACCCATATTCGAGGTTATCCTGAACTGCTGCTACTGCAGCACCCAGAGCAGCTTCGGCTTCCTTAGCACGATTAACCTCTTCGGTTAAAGCAGTACGAAGGTCGGTTAATTTATTAGTGATAGTAGTTGCAAAGTTGGGGTCATTACCCAATGCTTCTGCCAACTCTTTAAGAGTATCAAGGGCATCATCAGCACCATCAACCAAATCACTAATCATCTGTTTAACTTCTTCCTCAGTTTGATATTTCAAATCATTCTCAAGCTGAGAAACTTTGGTGATGTAATTTGCATGTTCTTCGATGCCATCAAGTTTAGCCTTCAACTCATCGGTAAAATCATTTTTCGATAAGTCGTATCCTTCTTTCTTATCTACCTTATTCTTGATAGAAAGTACGAAGGCCCAGAACTCATTTATAGTTCCTCCAAAGCCAGCTTTAACAAAGTCATCATAGTAACCCTGTAATAACCGCTGGTCTATTTCTTCGCAGGTATAATACTTACTTACATACATATTTTATAAAATTTAAGGATTAATTACTGCACGTTGACGACCCAGTAAGAATTCCGAATCGATATCTCTGAATGGTTCTCCCTCTGAACCACAGAAGGCATTCATTGGTATATCTGGATTTTCGGGGTCTACATCTCCACCGTCTTCTATATCTCCCCGAATACAAGCATAATCAGGAAGCTTATTTACACGGAATTTCATTACCTGGCCTATACCAGGATGAGGTATTATTTTATCCCAGATATCACCGAAGTAATCTTGAAAGCAGGTGACAAATTTGTTTCCGGTCATTGATTGAAATGCCGTTACATCATTGCCATTACCTTTCATTTCAATATGAACTCCAGATGTACCATTAAGGATAACCAGATTACTATCAAACCAGATTCCACTGGAAGTAGTAATTGGAGTCCACCTCAGTACTAACATCTTTGCCATATACTTAATTTTTAATCTACAAATTCGATTTTGGTATCTCGGTCTCTCTTTAGGATAACCATGAAAACTAAAGCCTCATCCTTTGCCTGAGCAGTCTGAGTATCTCCAGAAGGCTTATACGTTATACCGTTAATTACAAACCTATCTTGTTCCCAATTAAAATCCCAATAACCCTCCGGTGTAAGATAACCGATTTGTTCTATATAAGATTTAGAAATTAGTATTGATAAGTTTTCGTCATCCAATTCTCCTGAGACAGTTGCCTTGTTGATAGGCCAGTTTCTGAAAGCATTGTAGTAACATAATGCTTCTATTTGGATGTTATAATATTTAGGTATACTGTCTTCGGCATGACTGAGAAGCTGATTAACATGTTTAGCCCAAGTTATGGTTTGTCTACCAGCATCCCAATCTAAGAAGTCAGTGATAATTTTCTTGTATCTATCCCACGAGCGGTTCTTTACCATTCTCCAGGGTTCTTTTGTCATAACTTAGTTAAGATTGATTTCTTACCACCTTTTACTGGAATACTTGGATTTGGTCCATCTAATACTCCAGGTTGCCTTCTGTTAACTACTTTGGGAACTACGGTTCTGAATACTTCATCACAGAACGGTAAGTAGATTTCCAATCGTGAAGCTAACATACAAAGGTTCTTTCTTAATTCATCTATTAATCCACCCGGTTGCATTGCTTGAGAAAGTGTTTTCCATAGGGAACTTGTAGCATCTGCCAAGGTATCATAATATTGCACTTCAGTGGGCCCAGTAGTGATTTGTTTTATCCTATCACCACGAGCAAGTTCAGGTTTAGAAGTACCATCACCAGTTTGTTCTTTGGTAGAGGTTAATTGACTTAAGTATTCGGAAGTACTCGTTAATAGATTAAGTATCTTCACATTGAGAAAATCCCATGCTGCCAATTCCATTATTAATTGGTTTTCTAGTGCTTCATACCATAATTCATCCGTATACTTATCGGGTGCAATGGTATGGTTTACTAGAGGTCCAATGTAATATTGCCACTTAGTGATGTAAATAGATTTCTCTTCCCTGGTCATCCCATCAGATATTTCTGAAGGGATATAATGGTCGATTAAGTTATATATTGTATCGGCTAATGCCGTATGCCCATAATCACAAACTACCAGAGTCTTATCTACGGTGATATCTAAACCGCTAGAGTTAGTTACATGTAAGGTTACGGTATAGAAACCGGGAGTTTCATAAGAATAGGAAACATGTCTTCCACCATTGAAAACCTCTCCCTTATCATCGCCAAAGTCCCAGTCAAAAATAGATTTGGCCGGGACTTTGGATATGACTCTGAATGAAACTTCCAGACCTGACGTAACGTACAAAAAGTCCAGATTGTCTTTCATATTAGTCTGTCTTATGTAATTTTTATAGACTACCCTTTAGAAGAGGATTCAAATTCTTCCAGCAAAGCCTGAAGAAGTGTTTCTACTGTGTCGTCTTTGTCTGCCACTATTTCGTGTAAACCCGCTACCAGCTTCAGTTCTTCGAAAGAATAAGCCTTTGAAAGTTTCTCCAAAGTCATACCTTTCTTGAACTGAGAATTCAGTCTCTTATCCAACTTTTCGATGTCGGCCTCTGAATACTTTTCGATTTCTGATTTATCAGCAATGATAATCAGATGGCCAGAAGCAATTGCCTTCTGAATTTTTGGTGCACGGAATTGACGACGAGAGAGTTCCTTATCTTCTCCTCTACAAACGGTAATACCAGTTGATTGGTCATGAAAACTGTAAGCTCTTGGTCCCACAGTTACTGTATATTTTTCTTTAGCCATATTTCCTAAGATTTAAAAAGTGATAAAGAGAGGATGAGTCTTTTTAATTACCCACCCTCTCAGGGAATTTATATAGATGAAACCGGACTGCCCTTATTATTCGAGGTTAACCATCAAATATGGGTCTACGTTCATGAACTCGGGGAATCCGAATTCTGAGAACTTCTTGTCAGCAGCCAGCAATATAGTTGCATCCTGGTACATCTTAGAGAAGCCAGTAGTCAAGCTTGCATAGATTGCCTGAGTCTGGTTAGAAACGATTCTTTCCGATTCAAGCATCAACTGACGAGCAGTAAGCTTAATCAAGGCAGCAGAGGTATCAATCAACAACAGCTGTTGGTCAGGTGTTCCCGGATGGATATAGAAGTCAGCATTCTTGGGAACCGGAGACTTCACATTCAGTGTAGCTTCGGTAGTACCAGAGTGACGGTCTTTAAATTCCGGTAAGTTCAGCATTTCGATTGCTTGGTCTTCACCACCAATCATAGTTTGGAAGTTACGTCCCATACGAGCAGCACGTACCCAAATATGCAGAAGGTCTTTGTAAGTGATACCATTGGTTGTTTCGTATACACCAATTACTGGGGCTGACTCAGAGCCATTAGGGTTGTTACCATTGATAGCCACGTCCATAGCCAAAGTATCCAAAGCATAACCCAACTGAACACCAAAGTCACGAAGGTAGATTCCCAAGACATCGAGTGAAACGTAGTTACGAACTTCATCAGTAAGTTTGAAACCCTTCCCAATTTTGAAGAGGCTAACCGATTTTTGTCCGAAGCTAACATCACCCAATGGGATAGTTTCTGCTTCGTTAACCTTTGCAGGTGCAGCATCAGACATGTTAACCATCGGCATGATTGCTTGCAAGCCGTTGATAGGTTGGTCAGATGCGATGATGTTCGGATAGAACGGAGCCTGGCGCATACCCAATGTGATGGCAGCACGAATGATTTCCGGAACAATCCAGCGAACATCTTGCTGAGGCATTGTGAAGATATTCTGCATAGTATCAACCTTAGGATTGATGCCCATCTTTTCGAACAGTTCATCTTGTGAAATACCCCATTTACCAGTAACTAATTCTTCGAGTGTTACCTCTACAGGCTTCTTGTCCTGTGAACCGGAACGAACAGCTTCCAAGCTTCTTACCATTTCCGGCAGCTCTTTCATAAAATCCTGAGCCTTCAATTTTGTAATATCAATTTGTCCCATAATTTTTCTTTGGTTTAGCGGATGAGTACTTGAATCACATCGTTTGCCTCATCTGCAGGAGTGATGGCAATGAATTGAGATTCGTCTGTAGAAGCTTCGGCGATTACGAAACGGTCATGCAAAAGGTCTGCAGTTGGGTTAATATAACCGCAATCAAGAGTTTCTTTTGCAACCCAATTCAAAATCATATAGCCTTGAACTGCTACGGTTACTTCTACTGGGAAATTACGTTGAGGTTGATAAGCAGGGTTAACGTTATCCGTTACTGCTATACCCAGATATACCTGGCTACCAGCACCTCCCGGGATAAACGGTTCAATTAAACCGTCGGTACCCAAAGCAACTGCCATGCCCTGTACAATCTTTGTGTCGGCTTTTACATTGAAAGCCTGGTGCAACTTGTGTGATTCACTCTTGTAAATCACTGCTTTGGGAGTTCTTTCCCCAAAGAGAGTCATTTGCTGAGGATTGTTTACGATTTTAGTCATAACTCTAATTTATTTATATGATAACTTATTTTAATTTCTTCTTGTACAAGCCATCAAGTACACTGCTGGTTGAAGAAGGTTCTTGGTTCTGAGTAGTGTCTTCAGTTCCAGTTTTACCCTCGGTATCATCCTCGGCAATTGAGGAAGCACGGTTGACGTCCTTAGAACCACATTTAGAACAAGTGAGAGGGAACTTCTCTTCCAAGCGAGCTTGGTAATCCTTAGTCAAGGAAACAAGAGTAGTAATACCAGTTGTTTCTGCATTGAGCATCGTAACGATTGTCTCATCTGCATTTTCACCCATCAACTTCTTGTAGGTTTCTACGGCATTTTCACGGAGAGAAGCAATGTGATTCTTTCCTACAGTTGCCATTTCCTTCAAGTTTGCTACCTCAGCATTCAGATTTGAAATCTGTTCCGTAAGAGAAGTTTTCTCTGTGGTAAGATTATCTACTGAAGTTTGCAAAGTGTTTCTGGATGATACCAAATTTTGAATGCAGGCAACTACTGTTTCCTGATTCATCTCCTTGCCTTCTTCCAGGGTAAGCATATTATCCCCGAAAAGGCTTTCAAGAAATTTTTCTAATTCGTTCATATTATTTTCGTTTGAATGATTATCCTTGGCATCATTATCATTAAAAGAATCCCGAGTATCGTTTTCTTGAAATGATGATAAGTCCGATTTATAATCCGTAAAGAAGTATTGCTTCGATTTATCATCTCGGTATTCTTCATAGGATGCCCAAGTTCTTTTGGCAAAGGTTGGGTTAATGATTTTACCATCCGAACCAATTTTCTGGGCAAATGAATCAGCACCATGTGAAACTAGTGAGGTCTCAAGGTAACGAACAATTTCAGTAACTATTCTTCGTACCATAACTCCCTTGGAATCATAAGTACCCAGTTTTTGATAAAATTCATTATCCTCCATTTGGGGATGAGATTTATCCCACTTGAATTGTACAGTAACCGAATTACTATGAATTGAAGGAGGTTCCATAAGGATGCCTCTAGCAATTCTTGGATTTGCCTTACCATCAATCTTCAGAATACCATTGATACCTGCAGGGATTGTAAAGTGACCGTCTTTATAGGATTCCTGCCACATTACTTGTGATACAGCTCCAATAGCATTACCGATGTTTGTTTCATGGTCACAGTTTACTGTTTGACCAAGCAACATCTTCATAGAAGCCTTTAGTACTCCATTTTGACCGAAGTCTGTAGGATTCCAATTTTTCGATACGATTGTTTCCGAAAGTAATCGGAACATAGGTTCGATAAACTCTTCGTCCTTAGGAGTTAATTCCGATTTGTCCAGGTTGGGATAATAAGTATTATAATCTATATACCCTCCCCAAAATCCAAATTGAGCAATGGAATCCGGTGTAGGGTTTTTCCATTTGTAATAATTCTCTGAGAAAGCCTTGGCTCCCACTGCTTCTGGGATATACCCAGCCATAATGGTATGGCCTTGACCTATCACCATAGAATCAAGATGCTCTTTGTTTTTCTTTGTGAATTTACTCATCTTGCTTTAGTATTTTGGTCTCCTCGAGAAGGAGCCGGGTTTGTCTTATCTCTTGACCTACGAGCAGATTGGTTTTTATCATCCTGCCTTTGTTTCTTCTTGGTACCCTCTTGTGGGTCTATATTACCACCCTTAGCAAATTGGTCCTCAAGTGAAACTCTTGGTTCCTTTTCATCTGGTGAATCATAACCCATTGCCCAAGCATATTGCTCTTGGCTAATGATACCTGCCTTATACAATAAATCAAGGTTCTGTATCTTATACTGAAGACCTTGTTGGATTTTAACTTCATCAGAAACTGTAGAAGTTCCCCAATCAATCTTCATTCCCTTATTATTAAATCCTGCCAGACGCAGTTCTAGAGAATAAAGTCGGTCCAATACATAAGCTACAAGCATTTGGATATTTTTTAACTGGCTAATCATCTTAGACAGCATTATACCCGTTGCACCTTCACCAGTAGTAGATGATACCCCAATGATAGAGCCATTAACTCCCAACCCATTTGCTACAGATTGTTGATTCATATGCCAAGGCTTCTCGATATTACCGAGTTCCTTAGTAGTAGAATTGAGTTTGAATTCATGGTCATCTATGTAACCAGCAACTACTCCATCCTTCATACCCTCTTTAACATTACGTTTAAGGATATTAAGTTCATGGTATAATCGGGATTCATAAGCTTTTATACTCTCATTTGGTCTTTGTGGAGATTTCTGCATCTTAGCTTCTAAGAAACCAACCATACCACAAATCTCCATGATATGTTTGAAGTTAACCTTCATATCATTCTGACCCTTGAGAGAATCTAATGCTGGCATAAATGGAGGAACTCCATAAGGTTCATCGGTATCATTGAACATACCAACATAGAAATAAGTTTCTGGGTTAAGCTTAATATAATCTTGTTGCTTAACAAAGAAATTCATATTCTTTTGGTAAGGAGAATACACCCCATTTAATTCACGTTTAAACTTGATGTGTTCTGGCTTAAGGAATAATACAGTAGCCAAACCATCAAGCTTATCATTTGGTACTCCTTCTACGGATATTGCCCCACTTACAAGAAGTTGAACAATCATTTTGTTAACTAAACCATCTATACCAGCAGTATATCTGGTCCATCCCTTGGTGGCTTTCTTAAGATGTTCCCTCATCTTTGAAGCCTCTTCATCGGTGTTATTAGGGAAAGTTACTGTATGACTGGTGTTAGCTAACTTAAACATATCTTGTAATGCAATGCCCATATCGGGATTTACCTTATATAAATCCCGAATTAAAGGTATCACATCAACACGAAAAGAGGGTTCAACTAATTTAGTCAACCCTTGTAATGATGTAATTAAGTTATCACTATCATCGTCAACTGAAACCCTACCAGGTGAAATTGATGTGGCAGGCTTTTCCTCTTTATTAGAGGATGTACCATTCTTGGGAGGGTCCTTCTTACGTCCCCAACCCCAACTAAAATTGAAGTACTTTTTCATCTTGGTTGTACGATTACGTTAGTTTTTCCTTTCCTTATGTGATTACATATTGCTTTTCCAAAGATATCATCATCGGCATATACATCTCCTTCAAGGTCTACATCTACAGCTGAATTGTTAGCCCTATGTTTACCCATTGCAACAGGTCTACCTAAACCATCATAAATGAAGGTATAAGCTTCTTGTACAAAGAATGGGTCCTTAATGATTACGTCATCTAATCGAATATCTTCTTCCAAGTTCTCTATTATCACTGAACGATTCTTTTGGGTGGTTAACCAACCAGGGGATTTATCCATTTCAGGTCTACTTTTACCTTTTTTCTTTAGCATCTTCTGGTAGTAGTAAAGGTTAGGGTAGCCTTCGTCTTGAAGCTTAGAAGTTACTGATAAACCAACGTCATTGGATTCTGGAGCTATTACTGCCCAGTTAAACAACTTCCCAGTATCACCAAGTAACTTAGCATAAGCTCCCACTGCCATTCTTCCCTTATATACTACTTGTTCTTCTCCTAGCTTATCCATACAAGTAAATGAAGAGTAGTCAGAAGCTCTACCAGTTGAAACGTCTGCACCAATGAAATATTCTTTATCTGATTTGGGTTCACAGAATTGTCGGTATTGACCATTAAATCTCTTCTTAATAACTGGGTAATCACTAAGGCAGTCTTCGATAGCTTTAATATCGGCTAAGTCGAAGACTGTATTACCAGATGATAAGAAGTCACCATCAATTTCTTGTGCAGTTCGTTTTGCTCCCAAAGCAGAAGACATTTGGTTATACCAATTGATATCTCGTTCTGGGTGCATTTGCCAGTATAATCGCATTGGGTTAAAAGGATTACCTCCTGCAATGGCATCTACCCAAGTTGAGTGATAGAAATTACCAACTCCATAGGGAGTGGAATTGACGATGGCAGCTCCACCAGTGGAAAGGGTAGGGAATGCAGCAGCCCAAATTTGAGCAGCCCATCTTACTACTGCTGCCTCGTCAATTACCAGAAGAGAAAGGGATTCCGAACGACCGGCTTCGGATGATGTCGGAATAGATTCAATAAATGACCCATTATCAAATTCTATCATGGAAGCAGAGCCATATTCTCCAGCTCTACCATTGATTATGGGAGTTTGAAGGTACCATGGAAGATTCTTGTACATGAACTTAATCTTCTTAAGCACCTTCTTAGCAGTTGTGTCTTTGATAGAGATAATGTTTATCTTTTTGTTGGGATGGTACATCGCCAACCAAAGACAGTACATAGAAATAAGTTCTGTAATTCCTGCCTGACGGAACTTGAGAATGATATTGAATCGTTGGGCAATGAAATTGTAGAGAACTGATTTCTGAAATGGGTATAAATCAAATCTTACCTTTCCTTTTACTGGATGTATCACATAGCAAAAAAGGCTAAAAAAGAAAACATCACTAGAAACTCGGGATAGGTTTGATAGCTCCTCCCGAGTTAATGTAGTTCTAGTTTCTGAGATAGTCTTTGCCATTACTTAAAAGTTATACGTTATTTGAAATTCGATGTCAGTACCTATACCAGATTTTATCTTTGGGTAGTAAAAGGTATTGACTCCGAATTTGTAATTAAATCTCTTAGTCTTGATTGAAAGACCAGCTCCCATATCGAAGAGATTATTGAAAGGCCTATATTTGCCGTAAACATAAGGCTTAAGTGATAACCTTGAAACTTTCTTTCGAGTTAATTGACCTTCATACCAGTTGTAGTTGTACTTATCTAAATCGATTGGGAATAATCTAGTTGAATAAGTGTTAGTCTCCTTATTGAACAGACTTAAGTTCAACTTATCTTTCTTCAAAACAATTTGAACCAGGGAATCTTGGTTACTGATAACTGGTTGCCTTAGTATGGAATCAGGAAAGAGAGTTGGCTGCTTATTATCATGAACTAAGATTTTACCTGGTTCAATTTTTTCTGAGTACTTCTTCTCTGGTTTGAAGGGTTTCTCTGTGTATACTGTATCTGGGATTTCATTGACCGCTAGTTCCAGGGAATCAACCTCTCGAGAAAGTTTGTAATTCCTGAAGCAAAGGTAAATAGTAAATCCTAGTAGCAAAAGGAACACTACGTTTTTAAGTGTCTTCTTCATCTCGTAACTTTAGATAATTATCTTTGGCAATGAACTTATCGATGCAAAGATGGGTTAATACTTTCATACTTGAACTCAAATCAAGAGTCGGTATTCTTAACTTAATCTCCAAACCCTTAGAATCTTCGGTAATGGAAACTTTAATTCTTCCTCGATGATTCTTAACAAGTCGGTTATATAGAGCAGCAACCGTATTAAAGATTGCTTTCAGATTCTTCGGTGTAACTTCCGAACGATGTAAAATTTTCTTAGTCATATCACTGTAATTTTTAGGTTCATACGAATATAGTCAACTAGCTCTAAATCAGGTACTTGGCATCAATTTGCCAAGTCTTGGTACTACCTAATTCATTCAAAATCAATTAGTTAGGTTTGTGGCTTGTTTTCCTTTCCCTTAACAATCCCTATCCTTTCAGAATTGTATTTTGGAATTATTCCTTTCCTTCCTTCTTACCTTCTTACCTGGCTAATAGCCATTATATATATAGGGAGAGGTCACTGAAATTAGGGTACACTTTTAAGGCATCTTTTAAACCAAATACCTACCTCATAAACCGAACCCTTGGCAATTGTGTACCTTGCCTTGTTAAGCCAGTAATGGTAATCCTTAAAATCACCCTCGAAGGTATCACCATTTTTGTGAAGGTAAATTTCGAATTTATCGGGGAATCCCATAATTGCCTTGAAGTCTTCGATTCCCAAAGGGTAGCCATCGGGTCTGAATTGCCTATCTGCAGGTCTGAGAGTTAAGGGAGGTTTATCATACTCCAATCGATACACTCCTGGAAGAGTACTCATCTTTGCAGTTTTGATAGGCCACTTCTTTTCATCCTTGAAATCCCTAACCCAGAGCCTATGTATCTTTGCTACTGTGAGATTCTTCTTTTCAGGAAGCTTCCGATAATCATACATTGCCAGAGTCTTACTCATAAAGGGAATCTGGTTAGTATTATTTTTCTGAGAGAATGTGAGTGGTTTAAGTAAATTTCTAGTAGTTGTTGGAGTTTTTACTTGAAATACTTCATCAAAAGCATTCAAGTATTTCTTACCAGTCTTTTTATGTACTCCAATGATGAGTAATCGCTTCCTTGACTCCTGGGAGTTTCCGTAGTCTAAAACTGACCTTTCGTGAAAAATTAATTTATAGTCTTTGAATGTTTCCTCAAAGAAATCCTTGGGAAGCAATGTTAGCAGTCTTGGTAGATTTTCTATAAGAAATATCTTGGGTTTATACTCGAGTATTGATGCAATTACTAGATTAAGACTACGGTTATCTTTAGGATTACCCAATTCTTTTACTTTAGATAACCTCATTACTGAGGCTGCTCCACAATCGGGGCTTGATATAATTATGTCTACTTTCTCATCGAATTCTTGTAAACAAAAGCCCTTGTAAAATGGTATATCTCCAAAGTTTAATTTCCATTGTTCTTCGCCCGGAGTGTGGAATACTCCCCTTATCTCTATGTTCCCTAACAAATTTTTCTTAAAAGGGAACAGGAGTGCACCCTGTCCAGCGCACACTCCCAATACCCTTAGTTTCTTCATTTCTTGTAGCTTCTCAATTTAATGTACTTAATCCAAGCAAATGGCTTACGGTCTTCCAAATAACTCAGATTCTTATCATTATTGTGGGCTTCTTCTTCGAAACTTACATCATGATATCTTTCGTTCTGTTTATCCCACTTGGCAAAGCACAGGATAATTAGGTATTCGATAACATACCAAAGGTAGAAGAATCCAAAAGTCAGAGCCACTACCCACCAAAAGGATATACCAAATGATAACCAGAGTATGATACCAAGTACTAAACCCACTATACTACATTCAATCTGTTGTACCTGATGAATACACTCATGATTGATATCATCAGGTTTACACTCTTCTACTTTGTGTTTGAAGAATGAGTTATACACCAGAGTAATTGCTTTGTAACTGGGGAAAAGAAATACCTTTGCTACCCAGCTGTTAAAATGACATCTTTTCATAATTTATCTTTGAAGTTTTCGTAAGCATTTCTTAGTTTTTGGTCGTAGGCATTCTGGGCATACCCGGGACCATTGTATTTTCTGGCAAAGCCAGCCCAGTCCTTTTCTTTGAGATTACTCAAACAACCAGAGTTTTTCATGAAATAGTACATGAGTTCTAGTTGATTTGCATGAGATTCTGACATCTTATGAACGAATTCGAAGACATCTTTACATTCACAGAGGTTGTGATTGAACCCACAAATCTGGAACATACCCCAACTTGCAGACTTCAATGCACATTCTTCGTCAATTTCTTTGGCTAATTCGAGTCTTTTGTACTCGTGTACACCTCCCAAGTACTTCGATTTATCCCATTTAGGGAAGAAAATCGTAGAATATCTCTTACAAAGGTAAGCTAAATCTCTGTCAGGGAATTTCTTATGTACTTCTTTGTACATAATGTGACCCTCAAAGAGGATTTGAGGCCTACCATCAGCTAAAAACCCATCTCTACCTGCTGCTTCTACCAATTGAACAGCTTTCAATAGAGCAGGTTCTAGACCTAAGCGAATAGCAAGGTCTTTAATCATTTCATTTGTTAGTTTATCCATAACTTATCAGTTTTAATGGTTCAATTTTAGTAACAAAAGTATTGCTTATAACCCATTTTCAATATGTTTAGAGGTTCTATTATCATATATAACTTATAAAATAATGCAATATGGACAAGAAAAATGAGTGCCAGATATGTGGCAAACCAATTAATTTAGAGGAATTCGATGAAACTAAAGAGATTCCCCAACTTATGGCAAGAAAACAAGTTTGTTTTAAATGTGCTTTTTGGTTTAATCGATTAGCTTATGATAAAGAACTTGAAAAAGAGAAGAAAATTGCCGTAATTACTCCCGATTATTCCCATTGGATAACTAGAATACCGGGAAGTATTTTAATGGTACCTTCTGCTTTTGGGGGAATTTACCAAACTAAACTCCAACCAGTAAACACACTTGGTGTTATAGATGAAGATAAAGAGAAACTTTTCATCATCCGTTATAATAACATCGCTCACCAAGGTACTATACCGGAGCATCTAAGAGATGCTTTTAAAGTAAACGGAATATTTCTATCTCCACAGGAATACAAAATGCTAGAGGATTACCGGGGCAATGCCTATGAATTTATAAAAAATAAAATAGATAATGCAATAAATAAAGAATAATTTCGTATATTTGCATAAAGAAAAATTCTTTAATAAATAAAGATATGAAAAAAGAAAAGAAAGAAGCTAAAAAGCTCAAAGAAGGTGATGAAGTTATCTTCGTATTATCAGGAAGACCCATCACAGAGAAAGTAACAGTAGAATCCATCGATAAGAAAGGTGGATTTGCAATGCTCAGTAACCGGGTAAAAGTTGCAAGAACTCTCGGTCCAGATAATACATATCCAAGATTGGATGGGCAAAAGGGGGAAGTTCTTCCTCTCACAGAAGAGAATGAAAGAATATTCCTTGCATACAAGGCTTATTTCTCGATTAAGAGAAATATAGAATTCCTTGACAAGGAAATGAAAAGTATGAAAGATACCGATGCTTTTGATATGATGATTGATTTCGATAAGAAGCTTACCAAGATTATTAACAAATACCTCAAAGAACAATGACTACTGTATTAGTGATAATTTACTTGGTATGCTTACCGTTCACGGTATTTTTTGTAAGGGTTTGCTTAGATTATTTACCCTATACTCACAAACTACACTCTCTCGTTTTATTCATCTCGGTATGGATAGTATTACCTCTATTTCCGATTTATCTATTAATCAGATACATAAAATACAAATTACTATGAGATACTTTTTTGACAGAGATGGTAATTATGCTGGATCATCAATGCAAGGGTGGGAGATTCTTCTCCTACTCTTGTTCCCAGTTGCTTTAATAATTTTCCTCGTATTCTTACCCTTCTATGTATTTCATAAATACAGTTCTAGAGAAGAGGATAAAAAATACGAGGAAGAACATCCAGAAATACTAAAAGTAGATTCTTATATTACTTGCTGGTATCCCTGGCATAGATATTCTGTTGCATATACACTGGCTCTTATATTCTGGGTAATTGCTTTTATAATTGGGATATTATCTTAATACCTGTATTAAGTTGGAGCTCCCCAATAAAAGTTCAAATCTAATGGATATTTTTTAGAGGGGTTAAACCTACTGGAGAGTATAAGAGTACCACTACTAACAGAGGGAGTTGAAACTTTTGTAAGAGTATAGGAACCCAATCCAGTTGTTTTTGTTGTAAAGTATTGGTTATCGGGTAGATTGTAATTAGGGGCAAAAGCATTACCATCTTTATCAAGGCAGGACCAAGACAGCATGTCGTAATTCCCTGGGTACATAGGAGAAATATAGACATTAATCATATGTCTATTTTGATTTACTATCCAATTCTTATATAGGGTACCATCGGCCATTGATCCATATTCACCACTAATATTGGTATCTACAGCAAAAAAACTATCCATTGTAGTCCCAACGAGAGTTATGGGAGAGAAACGTATTTCCCAGTATTCTTTTTCTTCGGGAGTAGTAAGGTGTAGATTTATTTTATTACCAGATTCATTTTGTGTAAGTATACAAAGCCCAGAAGTACCGTCATCTTGTGCAGTAATCTGAATACCATTGATACTTTTGTCTTCCTCCAGAACATAGTCCGGGGTATTGATGCTAGCAGAATAACCAACTTCAATAACCCCGGACAATTTGCCATTTACATACTTACGCTTTTGAGATTGTATTGTCCATCTCTCAGAGCTTCCCTGTCTTATTTCTTCATATACATCTTGGGTAGATCTCCCCCCC
>ULKU01017237.1_pt1 | contig 33081 bp, 39 predicted proteins | sample 1951221 | NCBI WGS metagenome assembly ULKU01 (sample SAMEA4835507, study PRJEB28245) | human gut metagenome | biome: gut microbiome; material: fecal sample | place: Denmark | collected 2008
TGCTTTTGCGTAAGCGTATCGGCGGCGGAAAGCTGGTTGCGGTTCGTCAACAGGAATGCGACAGAGTGCTGTTCCTTGATTTTGAATGTGTAAACGAACTCGGCGATACCGTTCTAATAACAGTAGTTTGCGAAATTATGGGAATGTACAGCAATATTATTATTGTGGATTCAAACGGAGTAATTATTGATTCCCTCAAGCGTGTTGACCTGACTATGAGCAGCCGTAGACTTGTGCTTCCGAATATAAAATACGAACTTCCCGAGGCGCAGGATAAACTTTCAATTCTTAAACATTCGGCAGAAGAAATAGCGGAAAAAACAGTTGATTTTGACGGCGAAATGATGCTTAACAAGGCACTGCTAAGGGCAATTCAAGGTGTATCGCCTCTTGTGTGCAGAGAACTTGAGTACAGAGTGGGCGAGGGCACAACTACCCGTATGGATAAACAGCATTATGACAGACTTATTGGTGTGCTCAATAATTTGTATGTAAATGTTAATAAATATGCAGGCAAACCGTGTATGGTTATAAGAGATGACGGCAAGCCGATTGATTTTACATTTACAGATATTGAGCAATACGGAAATTTTGCTCAAATAAAGCACTTTGACACATATTCACAACTTCTTGACAGCTTTTACGAAACCAGAGATTCAAGAGAGAGAATGAGGGTCAAATCTCAAGACCTTACAAAAATGCTTGTTAATTTAAGCGAAAGAATTTCCCGTAAACTTGCAAAGCAAAAGATTGAACTTAAAGAATGTGCAAATCGTGAACAGCTTAGAATAAACGGCGATTTGTTGCAGGCAAATCTCTACCGTATTGAGCGTGGCGCATCTTTTGCGGAAGTGGAAAATTTTTACGATGAAAATATGTCGCTTATCCGCATAAAACTCAATCCTGCAATTTCTCCGGCGGCAAATGCTCAAAAATATTATAAAGATTATCAAAAAGCGAAAAATGCAGAGCATATTTTGACCGAACAGATTGAGAAAGGCAGGTCAGAGCTTGAATACATTGATTCTGTACTTGATACGGTAAGCCGTGCGGAGAGTGAGCGTGAACTTGCGCAGATAAGGGAAGAGCTTACCGAGCAGGGATATTTACGCAAACAAAAGGGCAAGCAAAGACCGCAGGCGGCACTGCCGCCGCTTGAATTTACTTCAAGTGACGGATTTAAAATTTTGGTAGGCAGAAACAATACTCAAAATGATAAACTTACATTAAAAATTGCAAATAAAAATGATATGTGGCTGCACACAAAAGATATTCACGGTTCGCATACAGTTGTTTTTGCGGAAGGCAGAGAAATTAGCGATACCGCAATTTTAGAGGCGGCACAGCTTGCCGCATATTACAGTAAAGCAAGAGAAAGCAGTCAAGTGCCTGTAGATTACACGCTTGTGCGTTATGTAAGCAAGCCAAGCGGTGCAAGACCGGGTATGGTTATTTATGTAAATAACAAAACTGTTTATGTCACACCGAAAGCAAATATTTCCGAATAAAAAACTCGGCAATCTTTACGGTTGCCGAGTTTTGTGCTGTCAGTTAATATAATCAAGATATTTTAAGAACCGTTTTACGGCAGGTACGAATTATTTCAGAAATCAGATGGTACTTAAAGGCGAAAGCGATAAAGCGGTAAAGCCTGTTCTCAACAATCCGTCAACACCAAAGGGTGTTAAGTATTCGGGTACAATGACTTATGCGGTAGCTCTTACCGACGCTGAATAATTTACCTACACGCTGAAAAAGTTATCTAAACTTTTCCTTCCCTTACAGCAGATCGTTACACTACAGTAGCGGTCTGTTTTTATTTATAATATCTTTAATTTTCTAAAAAAGTATGTTATAATTAAGCAAAATAACAAAATTAGGAATGATGTTATGAAATTTATGCATTTATCCGATCTGCATCTCGGAAAGCGTGTAAACGGCTATTCTATGCTTGAAGATCAGAAATATATATTGATAAAAATTATAAATATAATTGACGAACAAAAGCCACAGGCTGTAATAATTGCAGGCGATGTATATGACAAACCTGTCCCTTCCGCAGAGGCTGTACAGTTGTTTGATGACTTTTTATACAAACTTACTGAAAGAAGTTTGCAGGTAATTGTAATAAGCGGTAATCACGATTCGCCGGAGCGTATTGCGTTTGGTTCTCGTTTTATGGGTAAAAGCGGAATACATATGTCACAGGTGTATAACGGCAGTACGGATTTTGTTTCGCTTACAGATGATTACGGAAAAATTAATTTTTATCTTTTACCGTTTATTAAGCCGTCAAATGTAAGAAGATTTTTTGAAGATGAAGAAATCAATACCTATACCGAAGCAATTCGTGTGGCAATATCAAATATGAACATAGATAAAAATGCCAGAAATGTAATTGTTACACATCAGTTTGTAACAGGCGCAGAACGCTCGGATTCCGAAATTATCGCAGTAGGCGGAACCGACAATGTGGATTCGTATGTTTTTGATGATTTTGATTATGTGGCGCTCGGTCATATTCACCGTCCGCAAAATGTCGGTAAATCTACTGTTCGTTATTGCGGTACACCGTTAAAATATTCGTTTTCGGAAATAAATCACGAAAAATCCGTTACAATAGTTGAAATTAAAGAAAAAGAAGATATAGATGTTACGACTATACCGCTTATTCCTTTGCATGATATGCGAGAAATAAAAGGAAGTTACGATGAACTTGTAAACAGAGAAAACTATGAGGGTACTGCCACAGAAGATTATCTGCATATTATACTTACAGATGAAGATGATGTGCCGTATGCGGTAGAAAGACTGCGCAATATTTATCATAATTTAATGAAACTTGATTATGACAATACGAGGACAAGGTCATCGTATGACATCACGCAGGCGCAGGAAACTGAAAGAAAATCGGAAATTGAATTAGTTTCAGAGTTTTTTGAAAAACAGAACGGGAAGCAAATGACAGAACAACAGCTTGAATATGCAAGTGATTTAATAGAACAGATAAAGGAGGAGTCATTGTGAGACCGATAAGACTTGTTATGTCTGCATTCGGCCCGTATGCGGGTAAACAGGAAATAGATTTTGACAAGCTTGGAGTCAGCGGTCTGTATCTGATTACGGGCGACACAGGCGCAGGTAAAACCACAATTTTTGACGGTATAAAATATGCGCTTTACGGTGAAGCAAGCGGAAACAACCGTGATTCATCTATGCTTCGTTCAAAATATGCGGATAACGATACTCCTACAACAGTTGAACTGACCTTTGTAAACGGCAGCAAGCAGTATACCTTGAAACGCAATCCCGAGTATGAAAGGAAAAAGGCGAGAGGAAACGGTTTTACAAAACAATCGGCAGGCGCAGAATTGGTGTTGCCCGACGGCAGAGTAGAAACCAATAAAAAGGTTGTTGATACAAAAATTGAAGAAATACTCGGTGTAAACGACGCTCAATTTTCACAAATTGCAATGATAGCACAGGGAGATTTTCTAAAACTTCTGCTTGCCGATACCAAGGAAAGGCAGAAAATTCTAAGAAATATCTTTAAAACAGACATATATCTTGAATTTCAGGACAGAGTAAAATCCGATTTCAGCAAAATAAAAGACGAACTCAAAATAAAAAAAGTAAGCGTAGATAACGATATAAAAAATATCGGATGCAGTGAAGAAAATGTGCTGTATATAGAAACCCAAAAGGCTAAAAACGGCGAATTATCGGTGGTTGAGGTAATTGAACTTATAAACAAAATTATTGACGAGGATACGCAAAAATCAAAATTATTATATCAGCAGACCGAAAAATCAGAAGAAAAAATCAGCAGTATTACTGAAATAATTTCAAAAGCCGAGGAACAGAATAAAAACCGTGAATTGCTTGCAACGGCAAAAAATAAGTACGAGCAGGCATTGCCGAAATCTGAAGAATTAAAAAAGCTCTATGATATTGAAAAGCAGAAAGAGCCGATTACACAGGAACTTGAAAAGAATGTAACTATACTTGAACAACAGCTTAATGATTATGATGAACTTGATTTGTTGGAAAATAAAATCAAGAGTAATTCAAATAATCTTGAAAAATGCAAAATCGACTGTCAGACAAACGAAACTAAACTTGCGGAATATAATTTAAGTTTAAAGTCATATGAAAAAGAGAGTTTTGAACTTGAAAATTCATCAGAAAATAGAGTGAAATTCAGTACTGAACTTGAAAAAATCGCTGCCAAAGAAACTGAATTTATAAGTCTGCAAAAAGAGATAAAAAATCTTGAAATAATTAAAAAAGCATTTTTAACTGCTCAAAAGGAATACAGCGCCGCTCAAGAAAAAGCTACTGCCAAAAAAGAAATTGCAGATAAAATGCGCCTTGAGTTTAACAGTGAGCAAGCGGGTATAATAGCAGAAACATTGGTTGACGGTGAGCCTTGCCCCGTATGCGGTTCTTGCACTCATCCGCATAAGGCAGAAAAGGCTGTGAACGCACCTACCGAATCAGAGGTAAAAAAGTCCGAAAAAGACGCAAAAGATTTACAGGATAAGGCAAATGTTTTAAGCAGTAAAGCAGGCGAGAAAAAAGGCATTTACGACAATGCAAAAAACACTGCGGAAAATAATTTCGAAAAGTTAAAAACAGATGCTGATTTTGAAAATGCCGAAACGGTAATATCGGAAAAACTCAAAGAAATATCCGAGCAAAAACAGGATTTAAATTTAAAAATTGCCGAAGAAAATAAAAAATTAAGACGAAAAGCCGAAATTTTAAAATTAACGGAAGATACAAAAGAAAAAATCAGCAAAATTAATGAATCAATTACAAATCTTAAGACTGATATATCTTCATATTCTGCGGCTATAGATGAGCAAAATAAACGAAAGGAAAATTTACGGGGAAAACTTAAATTTGAAAACAAAACAGCGGCTTTAAACGAGAAATCGAAACTTGAAAAGAAAATTGAACAAAACAAAGCCGAATTGTTAAAAGCCGAAAATGCGTATAAAGAGTGTGAAAAATCAGTCAATGAATTTAAAACGCAAATAACACAACTAAACGATATTTTAAAAGATGTTGAAGAGATTAACATTGACGATAAAAAACAGGAGAGAGATACTGTTGCAAAAGAGAAAAAACAGATTACGGATTTAAACAATATAATCACACAGCGTATAATAGCAAATAATACCGTTCTTAAAAATCTTTCTGCTCAAGCGGCAGATCTTGCAAAGCTGGAAGAAAGGTGGAAACTTATAAATTCACTTTCCGATACGGTAAACGGCAACATAACGGGTAAGCAGAAAATCACTCTTGAAACTTATATTCAGACTGCATTTTTTGATAAAATAATAGCTCGTGCAAATGTTCATCTTATGAAAATGTCGGGAAGTAAATACGACCTCAAACGAAAAGATGTTGCGGATAATTTAAGTAGTAAAAGCGGACTTGACTTAAATGTTATTGACCATTACAACGGTACGGAGCGAAGTGTAAAAAGTTTATCGGGCGGCGAATCCTTTATTGCATCGCTTTCACTTGCGCTTGGACTTTCCGATGAGATACAGGCATCGGCAGGCGGCATTAAAATGGAAACAATGTTTGTTGACGAAGGATTCGGTTCGCTTGATGAAGAAACTTTAATACAGGCAATGCAAGCACTGTCGGGACTTTCGGAAAATAATCGACTTGTCGGTATCATATCTCATGTGGCTGAACTTAGAAGTGAGATAGACAAACAGCTTGTCGTAACTAAAGAAAAGTCAGGCGGCAGCAAGGTTGAATTGAAACTTAATTAGCAATTTGCAGGTTTGACATTTTTACACGAAATATGTTATAATCAATTGTAAATATCGGGGAATTGTACGCTGTTTACAATTCCTCTTTTCTATTAAAAAAAGAGGCGATAAGATGAAAAAAATTATTGCACTTCTGCTTGTTGTGTTAACTGTTTTGCTTTGCGGTTGTTCGATGGGGGACGGAAGTATTCGATTCGGAGCGGCAGGTTTGGGCGGTGTTTATCACCAGGCGGCAACTTCATTAAAACAGCTTGCCGAAAATGACAGCGCTCTTAAGATTGAAGTAAAGACCACAGCAGGCTCTGCGGCAAATGTTCGTTTGCTGTCACAAGGTTATCTTGATGCGGCAATTGCTCAATCTGATATTATAAGCGACGCATATAACGGAGAAAATTCATTTAAAACAGCATATAAAGATTACAGCGCTGTTGCGGCTCTTTACACCGAAGTGTGCCATATTATAGTAAGGGCAGATTCTGACATTAACAGCGTTCATGATTTACTCGGTAAAACGGTCAGCGTCGGTGAAGAGGAATCGGGTTCACAACTCAATGCAAAACAGATTTTATCCGCATACGGTTTGAATGAAAAAATGGTTAAAGAGGAAAACTTTAATTATGCGGATTCAGCCAAGGCACTCGTATCGGGTGAGGTTGACGCTTTGTTTTGGACAGTCGGCATAAACGCCACAGTTGTGGAAGAACTTTCAAGACAGTGCGACATAAAACTTCTTAGCATTGACAAAGAAGCGTCAGACAAGCTTAAATCAGCGTATTCGTACATTGACTGTAAGGTTGACGGAAACACATACAACGGTCAGACTAAGGATGTAAATACCGTTGGAGTAAAATCGGTACTTATTGTAAGTGACAGACTTTCAAATGATAAGGTGAAAACACTTACAAAACTTGTGTTTGATAACGCAAACGAACTTCAGCTTACTGTTTCGGCTGACCTTGATATTATAGAAAAAGATGCCGTAACAGGTGTAAATATTCCGTTCCACAGCGGTGCGGCAGAATATTACAGTGAAAAAGGCATTGAAGTAAAAACAGCAGAATAACTGCGAAAGGAATGTAAACATTGAGCATTACACTTGATATGTATCAGACAATCGCAGTTGCTGTAGTTGTACTGATATTAGGAGCTTTCCTTAAAAGAAAAATTTCTTTTCTTGAAAAATTCTGTATTCCCGCACCGGTAATCGGCGGATTGATATTCGCAATATTTACTTTGATTTGCTATTCTACAGGAATACTTGAAATTGATTTTGACGATACTTTAAAAGAAGTATGTATGGTATTTTTCTTTACCTCGGTAGGTTTCCAGGCAAACTTAAAGGTACTTAAAAGCGGTGGAAAACCGTTGCTTATTTTTCTTGTACTTGTAATTATTCTTATAATAACTCAGAACTTCACAGCCATAGGACTTGCAAATCTCCTCGGACTTGATTCGCTTACGGGTATGACAACGGGTTCAATCCCAATGGTAGGCGGTCACGGTACGGCAGGTGCATTCGGTCCGGTGCTTGAGGACTTCGGTATTAGCGGAGCAACAACTGTATGCACTGCGGCGGCAACATTTGGTCTTGTTGCAGGTTCGCTTATGGGCGGCCCAATCGGCAACAGACTTATTAAAAAGCACAATCTTCTTGAAACAATCAAAAATGATGACGATACTCTTCTTGTTGAAGAAGAAGAAAAGCACGAAAGACATTTTTCGATGTATGCGCCGGCTGTATTTCAGCTTATAATTGCGGTAGGTATCGGCACGATATTTTCAAAATTGCTCTCGTTCACAGGTATGACATTTCCAATCTACATCGGAGCAATGATTGCAGCGGCAATTATGCGTAATATCGGCGAATACACAGGCAAAATCACAATTCATATGGGTGAAATTAACGACCTCGGCGGTATATGCCTTTCGCTTTTCCTCGGCATTGCAATGATTACACTAAAACTCTGGCAGCTTGCTGACCTTGCACTTCCGCTTGTTATATTGCTTGCAGGACAGGTAGCTCTAATGTTCCTATTCTCTTATATTGTGGTTTTCAATGTAATGGGCAGGAATTACGATGCGGCGGTATTAGTAGCCGGTACTTGCGGATTTGGTATGGGCGCAACTCCTAACGCTATGGCAAATATGCAGGCAATCTGTGAAAAGTATGGGCCTTCTGTAAAAGCATATCTGATTATTCCTATAGTAGGCAGCTTGTTTGCAGATTTTCTTAACAGCCTTACAATCACATTCTTTATTAATCTGTTGTAAAATGGAGGTAATATTATGAAGGATAAGGATAAATATTTTGTAGAAACCGAAAACCTTGCTTTTCCTGAAATTCACACAGGTAAGGTAAAGCAAATATCAAGCGAAAAACCTAATGCCGACGAATCTGTTATTTATGATACAGTGGCAGTTCCCGAAATTCATATAAAAAAGAAAAAAGATAAGCACAGCAAATAATAACAAAGAGCCGTACATTAATTTGTGCGGCTCATTTTGTCAGCCTTTAAATAAAATTTGATAATTTAGCATATATGACAAAAAGTGATTGACAATGCTTGTTATATATAGTATAATGATAGTCTTAAAACAGGCTAAACTTTGTTTATATCCGGGGATGTAAAGGCTTCGACGGGGAGCGTGAACCTCGGTAAGCGAGCAGTGGTGCGGAGAGCCACTATAAAATCCGCAACTTTTAAAATAACTGACAAAACTACAGTTAGATTAGCAGCGTAAGCTGCTCGTTCCTGCATAGAGCACCACGGCTATGCAAGGGGCGTCGATTAGTGGTAAATGTGAATGCGGCAGTGCCTCGGGCTGTGTCACACATTAGAAGCTACCGAGCCGTATAACCCGTTGTCGGGTGCTGCGGTAAGGGAATTTTAAAACGACAACTACGCTCGTAGAAAGCCTTGGCAAATACTTTTCGGACAGGGGTTCGATTCCCCTCATCTCCACCAAAACAGAAATCCAGTAGATAAGCCAAAATTGCGAAAAATGGCTTGTTTACTGGATTTTTTGTGTTGCGTTTATTTAATACAAATTGATTTAATTTAATATAAAATCGTATTAAATTAATATAATAGATGACACGCAGATGACACGAATTTTTTTTAAAAATTAAAAAAATTTTAAAAAAACGCTTGACTTTTGAGTTCCAAAAGTATATAATATAATTACAGTCAAGGGAGGTGAACACAGACGAGTAAGGCGGCAAGTGTCAGAAAGGAGATTAAAATGAACGAAGATATGACAAGACTTGAATTACTTACTTTATTGTTATCAATCAAAGCATTGCTTGACAGTGATAACATTGATAAAGCAAAAGAGTTAATCGATGAAGTAATTGCCGAGGCAAAAAGAAAAGGCTCTGACAATTAAGTCAGAGCAATAACATAGATGATAGAGGGCGGTACTTGCCACCGTCCTTTATCAAAATAATAATAACATATTTATATTTAAATGGCAAGAGAAAGGAAGTTATTTTACGGCTTATATTAAAAAAACAGATAACCCCAAAATGGGTAGACCAAGCGCAAATCTTACTTATGATATAAAAGTGAGAGTTGATGATAAATTAAATACTAAAATTGAAAAATATGCAATCAAATGCAATCTTTCAAAAGCAGCTGCAATAAGAGAGATTTTATCATCATTTTTTGCACAAAAAAATTAAAAAAAGAAATAACGGCAACTGTCCACCGACCAAAGCGAGTAGTTACCGTTACTGTATGACAGAGATAACTCTATCTTAGTGAATTATATCATTTTGAGTTACTTCTGTCGATTACAAAGTTATTTTGATAGGAGTATATTTTTATGTTACAGATTAAAACTAACAACAATACAATCGAGATTTACACCCCTTTTAATCGTGATTTTACTGACGAGTTAAAAAACGCTATAGGCGGACGCAAATGGGATTCAAGCAAAAAAATGTTGGACCGCTCCTCTCTCGTCAGTTGACGAGGTCAGAGAATTAATGGTAAAACATTTTGGTGAGAGCGATATAAGTTCAGTCGAAAAAGTTGATGTTAAGATTTGTGTAAATAATTCTTTGGTTTCAAACACTTTGTCTGTTGCAATATTTGGCAAAACTATTGCTAAAGCTTACGGACGAGATACCGTTGCACCATTACCGGCAGGTGTTAGTTATTTGTCTGGTTCATACGGTTCTGGTGGTTCAGCAAAACATCCGCATGTTGTTGTAAACAAAGGCTCTGTAATTATGTTACACGATGTGCCAGTGCCTGCAATAAAAAAATTGTCCATCTGAGATAACTTACGAGATAGTCAAACGGCAATCAAAGATAGATGCACTCAAGGCAGAAAAAGTTAAATTACTTGCAAGACTTGATGAAATTAACAAGGAGCTTGCAGAAGTATGACAGTCGCAATATATATTAGAGTTTCGACAACAAGACAAGCAGAGGAAGGCTTTTCACTTGCAGCACAGCAAAAGGTCCTTGTAGACTATTGCAAGCAGCATAAATATATAATTCATCAAATATATGCTGACGAAGGTATCAGCGGTAAAGATGTGCAGCATCGTGACGCTTTTAAGACAATGTTGCAGGACGCTAAAGAGCGAAAATTTCAAGCGGTGCTCGTGTGGAAATTAACAAGATTTACACGCTCTGTTAGAGATTTAATTAACACTTGTGATGAGCTTGAGTTGTATAATGTAGCGTTAATGAGCTATTCTGAATCATTTGACACATCGACTCCGTCGGGCAGACTTATGCGAAATCTGCTGGGTGTAATTGCTCAATGGGAGCGAGAAATCATTGCAGAAAATGTTGTGCTTGCTAATAGCGAAAAAGTTGCGCAAGGTCATTCTTTAGCGAGTTTTGTATTAGGCTATGATTTCATTGAGAAAGATTTGGTTATCAATGCATATGAAAGTAAAGTAGTACAGCATATTTTTGAATTGTATATAAAAAAGCAGAGCCTCTCCGCTGTTGCACGACAACTCAACAGTGAGGGATATAAGAGTAAGTGCGGTAATGACTATACTCCGCAATCTGTTTTAGTTATTCTATCAAACTGTACTTATTGCGGCTACAATCGTAGCAAAGGAAAACTTTTTAAGGGCAATCAGAAAATAATAATTAATGTTGAAACTTTCAATTTTACACAAAAAATTATTGCTTCAAATAGTCGAGGACGAAAGCGTAAGAAAAAATTAATACTTTTAGACTAAAAAACAAATTCCGCTGCAGTTTTTAACAACTGCAGCGGAATTATTTTTGCGCTTTTCTGTTTCCATTTTCCTCAATTATGAGATTTTTGCCTGTTTTTTTGATTCTGTTCGGCCTGTATTCGAGAATATCTGATACATTACAATCTAATACTTCGCATATCCTGTCTAAGTGTTCTAAATTGATTCTGTCACACATCTCGTTGTAAATGTCGCAAATTGTTGACGGTCTAATACCTGTTTTTCGTGCAAGTTCCGCTTGCGACATTCTGTATGTTCCCAAAATTGTAGATAAATGAATTTTAATCATAATAACGCCCCAAAAGATATTATATCCTAAAGCGTTATTATTTTATAATAATTGTTAGTTTGTAACAAAATTCGTTATAATTAATTCTTTGAATTCTTCACGATTTCCGCTTGTCGCAGACAAAAGATTATGTCTGCTTATGCCTTTTATGTAATAATCTTTGTATAGATTTCTGATGAACTCGCAATCGTTATAAGACAAAATAAAGCGACCTTTTATTTTATTCAAAACTTGATTTAATCGCAAATGGTCTTTTTTATTGAAATTACAATAATTACGATTGTAGTAGCGTTCAGACTTTACATAGGGCGGATCAATGTAAAATACAGCGCCAGAGCGGTCATATGTTTTTATAAGGTTTTTTATAAGGTTTTCAAAATCTCTGTTTTCGATTATAACTGATTTTAGCCTTTCTTTGTATGTTGGTAACTCATCAATAATATTGCATATTGATTTTGTATCAGTAGCAAACGAGTTTCGATTGCTGCCAAAACTACATTTAATAATGTATAAATATCTCGCAGCTCTCTGTAAATCAGAAAGTTTAATTTGATTTTCAATTTCATAACGATACTGATTAAATAATTCTCGTGATTGTAACCAATCTATTTCTACTTGCAATTCAGAGCAATTATATTTGATTTGCTTATACAAGTTGATTAAATCTCCGTCAACATCATTGAAAACTTCCATCTGACCCTTGACTTTTTCTTTGCCAAACAATACCCAACCTGCACCGCCACACACCTCGATGTAACGGCTACAGTCTGTCGGTATAAGTGATATTATTTGATTTCTTAGACGACTTTTTCCGCCTATCCAACCAATAAAACTTTTCATTGTTTTACCTCCGTAATAATTATTTTATGGGGCGTTATTACGGTGGTAACGCATTATTTATTCTGCCTCGGGTAAACCTGCAACACTTGTCAACAGCGAAAGAACTCCCGAAAGTGCACTTGCCGAGGCGACCGCAATCCAGTTCACATCGCTTAACACGGCAGATACACCGATAACCGAAATTGCTGTTTGAGCAACGGTTTTTACTGCTCTTACGCCTGCGCATTTTACCCACGATTTCCAATTTGTAATTTTCTTCATACATATTACCTCCGTTTTATTTATTTTCAAGGTCAGTTAGTCTATGATTTACAACTTTGATTTCTTCATTAATAACAGCATCTTGCGTTTCAAGATGGTAAACTCTTTCGATTACACTGTTGTGTTTGTCTACTTTTTCTTCAAGCTGTTTAATACGGTACAATGTTAATTTTGAACTTGCAATAATACCTAAAATCGAGCCAATGGCAGAACCGCCTAAGCCTATCAAAGCGACAATTATTTCTGTTGACATTACTGCACCTCGTCAAGTCAAAGTAATCTGCAAGCCGTCAATCTTAGCGCCGAAAAGTCCTGCGTAACCGTCCTGTTCGCTGTTTTTTTCGGTGTTGTGCTGCCAATCCCAAAAGCCTGCACCCTGCTTACGCACTCTGTATGTAGCCTTGAAGTCGCTCACGCCGCTAAACTCGACCTGTACGGCATCAATGACTTTTTCCTTGATGCCCGCAAATCCGTTTCGATTATCATTGATGTTGTAACCTGTTACCCAAGGCAGCCAGTCACCGTTGAGCAAGTGCACACGATAGCGAATTTTACCTCTTGATACCTTAAGAGCAATAGCAGAAATCGCCTGCTTGTTTCTTCCTGCTATGTTGCTAAGACCTTTTACTTCGCTGTACCATTTGTGATCAGCAAATACACGATAAGTCAGCGTTGGCTTTTCTGATGTGCTTTTATCAGCACAATTAAAAAGGCTCTCATCATACACAATGTTAGTATCAAGCCTGCCGTTGTATCCATTAACACGACCTGATGAACTATTCTGCCAGATGTCGCAGTCAAGCTCTGCTCTGTCATTATACTGAGCAAGCCAAATACTGTATTTTCTCTTCAATTCATCATAATCAAGACAGTTGTTAAACCAATTCAGATTGGCATACACACCTACTCTGTAGTTACTTTTCTTAATTGTTTCGCAAAATCGTTCTGCAATCGCTGTAAGTTTTGTTTTGCCGAGTTTAACCATTGAATAATCTTCCAAATCATAATAAATCGGCATATCAAAATATTTGTTTTCAATACACTCAAGGCAGGCCTTAGCTTCTTTTTCTGCATCATTGATACTGTCGGCATAGCTGTACCAGTATGCACCGACTTTCAAGCCTGCTGATTTTGCATTTCTATAGTGACTTTCAAACATACTGTCTTTTTGCGATACTTCTCTGCCGTATCCTGCCCTTATTATTACAGCTTTTATGCCGTCATTTTTCATTTTGTTGAAGTCGATATTCTGCTGAAATTCCGAAACATCAACACAAGTTACTTTTGCCATAATCAACCCTCCCAAACTGCCATAATAGCGTTGTAGTACTCCTCGCTGAGCTGTTCCTTTAAAATCTCTCTGTCACTCTCGCAATTTGTATATGCGTTGCGGACATTCTCACCGACCTGCACGTCTTCGCCACCGAGATTAACAAACTTCTGTCTTAATACGCTTACACTGTCTTTTGTGAGCATATCGAGTGTAATTCTTTCTTTGATTTCCATAGTAATTCACTCCTTATTTGATTATGTATGTAATAATGAAATTCATTTTTTCGCCCTCGACAAATTTGTCAGTTGAGGTGATGTAAAGCCACGAACCGTCTATTCTCACATTACGCAATTTATTCGCTGTAGAATATACGGCAATGCTTGCAAGTTTACTTTCGTTTTTTGCCGGGAACGGCAAACCCGTCATTTGCAAATAGTTTCTATCCGCCGACATACTTGTAATATTTACAGACACAGTAACTGCGTTGCCGTTCTTTACATAAACGAATTTTCCCGCACTGCCCTCATAAATTGTCTGCGCCGGAGATAATTCTCCTGTACCGCTCTCAAAATTTGAGCTATCATATTTTGCTGCAATACTTTGATTAAGAGTATTAACACTGTTATATAATGTGCCGCTCGTTACATAGTTAGGACTATTCACTGTAGGTACAGTATCGAAGGGCATTTTGTCAAGCTTACGGAGTAATACCTTATCCAGATATGTTTTATTGTAAGTGTTTGTAAGTACTTCATCTTTTACTTTTTCGATTGCTGTGTTTATGTCATCTTTTGTTGCGAGTGCACCGCCGTTCGGTTCGTATTTTGACTTGCTGTTAATAACAGATTTATTGACATATACGCTGAAATGCTGTGTAGTTAGAATTGTATCGTTTTCGCTTAGCACAAGTTCGCACTTCATCATACCTGCGAGCTGTAGCATTGATTTCGCAAGAGTGATTTTAACTGCATTGTCTGCAACTATACAAGGCACATTTTCAGCGACGATAACATTATCCACAGTTGCGTTAAACGCAGCGGTAACGCTTGAAGATAGCGCTACCGGTTGTGAATCAGCATATAGCTTACATTCAATGATGCGTGACTTGTCATCATTTTGAGCGACTATTATACTTTCGTAATTTCTGTCTTTGTATACATCAAGATTAAGTTTGTATTTTACATTCAATTATGTTCACCTCATTTTACGAAATCAGATAGCTTAGTTTTGAACGAACCAAGCTCAAGCTGTTTATATCGTTCTCTAAGTGTATCATATGTAGTTTTGACTATTTTGGATTCCGCTGCGATACTGTCACTTAAGATTACTGTAACAGTATCGCAAAGATTAAACTGTTGCATATCGTCAAGGACCGCTTCTGCATCAACTTTAATATTGCTCTTGATCTCACCAAGTTTATCTCCTCCTATGTAAGCCATTGCTGCTATTCTACAAGTGTTTTTGACAAATCCGTATCCGTCACCTGATGAAGAATTTACTGTGATTCCATCGACAAGCTTGTCTGGAACTGGATATACTTGTAATTTATTTGTTTTTGATTTTTGTTCAAAAATCTCATAAGGGTCAGCAATTATCTGTATGTCTTGCTTTGAAAATTCATCATAAACAGTAGCATAAGCACACACATGGCTTATTGTAGTTTCGCTCGACTGTGTTTTTTCATAGCTTGAGATGTTATCACCCCATTTAAGTCGATATGCTCTTTTTTTGCCTCTGCTTTTTAGAAATGAAACATTGAAGTTATTCCACTTGTATTCACCGTGAAACAAATCAAGTAAGCTGCCTTCTGCTCCGCCAAGGAAATCGCCGAGCGTGCAAACTTGAGTAAAGCCGAGCTTGATGTTTTTTCTGTCCGTTATATCTGACGAAAATACATAGTTGTTGTCAAAAAGAGCATCTAAATTTTCGTAAGCCTCCGCAGGTGAATAGAGTTGTGCTGATGTTTCGCCTGCGGCAAGAATGTTGTTATAGCAGTTATGTTTGATGTGCTTCGTTTTGATACTAAGAACATTGTTTTTTTCTACTACTTTGTAGATTTCAAAAAATTGTGGTTCGTCTGTTGGATTTGGTTTTGCGCAAATATAATTCTGAATAACTACACTGTTTGCACATTCAGAGTTTTTAACAACGCTTGCATTTAATGTGTAATCTGCGTTGCGTGACTCTTCGACGGTACATTCTGTGCAACCGGTAAGCCTGCCGAGGTAGTGCATTGAGTTGAGCGATAATATTCTGCTTGTCGTTTCGTAGACTAAAGGTATCATAAGCGCCTCCAATTCGGCTCAAGCGTAAGCGAACCAATAACCTGATTAGCGATAATCTCATTCTCTCCTGCTTTAAATTTTTGTGGCAAGAGAGGTGAGATATAAGATTTAATGCCGTTTTTAACAGAGTAATACTGCATATTTTCACCGTCAAGGACTGTGTAATCTGCGCTAACTGGATTTTTTATAGATAGTGTTTCTCCGTTTATCGTTAGCGTTGCAGAAGCACCCGTACCCGTGAGCCTGTAAAGCGGATTTGACGGCATTCTTTCAGGGTTGAGTAAATTTAGCTTTTGACCGCTAACAAGGCTTATAGGCTCTGTCTGTGCATACCAATACGGCTTACGACTGAATTTAACGGTAGTTGTGAGATATGAAGGTAACTCACGCTGAATTGTGTCAAGGTTAGTCACTACAGCATAGCAATAATAGCCTTTGTTATATGTGTCCTTGTATGTTTGATAATTGTTAAATTCAGTCAGCCAATCTATAATTTTATACGCAAGATATTGAGCACTTGTGTGAGCAAGCAAAGGCATTAAAGCTATTTGCAGCTCAAAATCAACATTGTTGTATCTGCTGTTGTCCTGCACTATATCACCGCTTCGCCCCGGAATTGATATAAGCTCAAAATCACGCTGAGCAACAGAGTGATAAGGTGCATTAACTATACGACCGCCAAATTGACTAAGCCATTTGCCATTATAAAAAAAGTTGTGCATCAGCTAAACACCTTCCTTTTACTTGTAATTTCCTCTGCTAATCGCTCAGATAATCTTTCCGCAAGACTATCTATATCCGAATCACTATTGACCGTTACGCCGCTAATATTCACATTGATGTCAATGTTAGTCGTTGATGGTTTGTCTGTGCTGTCACTCCTAAATGGATTTGTACCGTCCTGCTTGGCTTTACGATATTGTTCAGCCTCTTGTGCTGTCAAAACCGCTTCGCCTGCATCCAAATAAGCGAGGTACTTGTCATTCGGTACATAGTCGATACCGGCACGGAAACGGGGGAGAGTGACCTCTGGAATGTGCGGAATTTCCCAGCCAATACATTCGACCGCCCAGTTAATTCCGTCAAGCAAACCGTTAATCATTTTTATTACACCGTTAATAATGAACTCAACCGCTGCGGGGATACTGTTAAAAATGTTTTTGAACATTTTAACAATTCCGTTCCACGCTTGCTCCCAATTTCCAGAAAACACGCCTTGAATAAAATCAATAAGTCCTTGAAAAAATCCTGTCATATTTTTGATGATTTCGCTTACTCCGCTTAATGTAGAACCAAGAACATTTTTAAAAACATCTGCGAGCTCTTTTACAATTGGAATAATATAGGGTATAATTGCATCGAGTAACATGCTTAAAAGTTCAAAAATCGGGTCTAATGCTTGCGCCACAAGGTCAAAAACGGGTGCAAGCTCTTCAAAAATCGGTTGAAATGTTTCACTTAGAACACTTGCAACTTCATTAAAAACAGGAATTAAGGGCTGTAAAAGGTCATTGAGCAGTGTAGCTAACTTAGTGATGAGCGGTGCAATAGCTGTTGAAATAAGTGCTGCGAACGGCTCTATTAACTGTAAAATCAAGTCGATAAACGGCTGTACAAGCTGAAAAATAGTGTCTAACAACGGCATTAATGCGTTGAGAATTTCCATAAATGAAGGCAAAAGCTGTTTGATTACTTGTACGAGAACAGGTAATAGTGTTTCTACGAGTTGAACAATTATTGGTGCTAACTGTTCCAAAAGTTGAGCTATAAACGGAAGCAATTCCTCAATCAATGGCATAATCTGTTCAAGCATTGACACGATTATCGGGGCAACCTCTTCACAGATGTTAATGAGCACAGGGGCAAGCTTCTCAGCTACACTTTCGATAAGCGGCGATAACTGTTCGAGTAACTTTCCACCTAAGTCAATAATCGAATTAAGCACAGGTTCAGCAACAGCACCGATTTGTGCCATTGTATCTGACAGTTGCTGATGTGCTCTGTTGGATTCCATTATATCTCCGTTTGTTTCTTTGTATTGAGCCGACGCGTCGGAATATAGTGATGTGAGTGTTGATGTGATCAACTGCTGTCGCTCTTGTTCCGATGAGCATTTTGCAAGTTTTTCGTTGAATTCGTCCTCTGACACACCCATCCAGTTAAGTGCATCGGCAAGCGGACCTGTTACAGCTCCGACTTTCGCTGTTTCGTTCGCCGCCTCAGTTAAGCCTTCAATCGGGAGCGAGTCGCCAAACTGCCCGTAAACACCGGTGCAGATTTCTGTCCAAGATTGCAAGTCTTTTGTAGAATTGCAAAGCAGAGAAAGATGATTTGCGGCTTCTGTTGCTTGTCCGCTGTCGCCTACTACGGCATAAAGGTCGGAATATGTTTGCTTTGCGTCTGCAGCTGAAAATTTGTTTGTGGTAAAAGCTGTGTCAAGTTTGCCCATCTCCGTCCGATATTCTCGCGTACTTTCTGCCACGGAGGACAATGCTCCTACACCTGCCACCGCACCGCCTACCATAGCAGTTCCCCATTTAGCAGCAGTTTTGATTCCATTTCCGAGAGTTGAAGCAACACCCTTGCTTTTCTTCTCTGTCTCTGAAATGGATTTGTTTGCTTCATCGTTATTAACGAAGATTGAGCCAAACAGCTTAAAAATTTCGACTGCCACGCACTACACCTCCTGCCATTTGTAGCGATTGAGCATTTCCTCAACACGCTTTTCAATTTCGTCTGTATTGACTTCGTCCTGTGCAGTTGACTGCATTTTGCTGTCTATGCTGTCAACAAATTCTCTGTACGATAAATGCGTAATTTGACCAAGGCTTGTTAAAATAAAAGCCTTGTATTTCATTTCTTCGTTTTTCTCATTGATTTCATTTTCAATGATTTTTAAGATTTCAGCGAATGACAAATCTTGCAATGCTGTAAGATTGCCGCAGCAGTATTGCAAGATTAACTTATATGTGTTTATATCAATGCTGAAAGCGAGGTAAAAAAACTTTGAATATCATTCTCTGCAATAATATTCTTGATGTCTGTAATTACTTCTGTAATGTCCATAAGACTTGCCTGTTCGGGGGTAATATCACCTCTGATGTCAGCATAGAGTGAATAGAATTCGTTTTCTACTTCCTTGCTTGAGAGTGATGAAATCATAGTGATGACAAACTCAAAACCAACTTCCTGTTTGTTTTTCTTGTCCTTAGTTTTAACATACTTAGCAAACTCGAAAATTTCATTTTTTAAATCTGCTGACTTAATAATACGAGCCACCGAAAAAGCGTCCTTTAAGCCTAATTTTCTCATTGATTATACCTCCTCTGCAACTGGTTCCCAAATTACGAACGGCGGTTTAACATCTTCTGAATCGTATGCAGTTTCATCGCTGTAGCCGTAGAACTGCACATCAAACTTGCCGTTGTCTTTATCGGCAACGCCCATTGTAAGACCGCCCTCATTCAGACCATTAAAAATCTGAATGATTACAGGCTTATTCTTACCTAAAAGGCAGCCTACCCAAGTGATATTATCTGCATAATCGGAATCAATGAAATAGTTTCTGCCTTTAATTCCGTGATAACCTGCAAGAGTTTCTTCGTCTGTTTCCGCTGCGCCGAGAGCATTACATATATTTCCCTCTGTAACTTCTGCAACTGTTGCTTTTATGTAAGTTTCCCAACTGTCAATAAGAGCGTTTCCTTTAACTCTTGATTTTACACCGTCAAACTCAATATTTCTTATCGTAGGCTTTGCTGAAAATTCTCCGCCTTTGATTGTGACTCCAAGGCATTTTCCTGCAGCTTTTGCTGTAACATAAGTGTCTTTATTAACATCATAGTTTTTAAAAAACACACCTGCGTCGAGCAGCATATTATCGAGTGTTTTGCTTGTAAAACCCGAGTAAGGCTTTACTTTTCTTACTTTTGCTGTGCCCATTATTTTTCATCCTTTCGTTTGTACTCTCTTAATTCGAGAGTGAACATTATTCTCTTAATAGACTTATCTGTTTCGTCTATGTACTGCCTATCGTCGCTTTTATAGAATTTGTAATAATTTTTTTCATGTTCGATGATAGCTAAGCCGATTTGCTCATTTATCTCATCTGCAATGCTGTCGATTTCGTCCGTTGTGTTTCTGTCATATAGATTGCAAGTTACAATAAACTTGTTATACGGCTCATCTGTGTATATCTGTTTGACATCGTAAACCAAACGAGGAAAACCACTATCAGCTTGCCTGAAAAAATAAAGAGGGGCAAAGCCAAACAGCACTTCTTTTAACATTTTTTTAATGCTATTCACCTTGATAATCCCCCTCCTTGATTAAGCTCTCGGCTTCTTCTGTGCCGATACCGCTCAAGTATTGTGATTCAATTTTAATTATGTCAGAGATATTATCTTCCGCTGCGTTGCTAAGTGCTCCGATTTTTAGAATTTCACTCGTGCCAATCTCTTGATACAAGCCATAAAATCCGCCCGGCTTAAATCCGACTTGCAAATCCGGTACTTTCTGTTTGCTTCGCACCCAGTATTGCGTATTTTTCGCTAAGCGCCCCGTCCTGCGTTTTATTTTCTGCTTTGTCCGTTTACATACCAACTTGCCGACATCACGCAGAGCGGCTCTCTCAAGCTCTTTGAGAGTGTATTGTAGCCTTTCAACATTGCTTACAAATTCAACACCGTTTTTCGTTATCTTAACCGCCTTAGGTAGTGACATTGTTTTCACCTACCACATCTGTAAGATACAGTTCAACTCTTTCAGAGTTCTTAACCTGAAAGGCTCTGTATATCTTGAATTTTTTGCCCTCAAGATAACAGAATTCTTCGTTGTTGTACTCAAATGCATTAATTACTACAACACACTCGGGTTTTAATCCATTGGCTTGAGCTTGGAAAAATTCTGATTGACGCACAAATTTCTGAATAGCATATACAGAGCGTTTTTTCTCTGCATATATAATCTCGTTGAGGTCATTAACAGACTGTTCAACTTTTTCAACAAGTTCAATAATCGTGTCACTATTCATAGTTCTGCACTCCTCTTGCTGCCATCGCATTTCTTAATTTTTCGTACTGAACTGACCAGTCACTATCTGCTACAGTCGAAAAATAAGCTCTGCAATAGAACTTTACCGCTTGATTGACAAGGGCGGAGTTTTCGTGCTCGATGTCAACTCCTGCCCCTCTCATGTCAAGCAAACAAGCGTCAATCTCGGCTGAAATCTCATCATCAAACATTGTTGTTGTAATTCTAAGGGCCTTTTTCACCTCTTGAATTAGATTACTTTCAGCCATAGTCTTTCACTCCTTATGCGCTCTTTTTAACGAGCTTTACAAGACTGTGCTTATCAACAACCTTACCGTCTGCAAGCATTACGGCTTTAATAACAGTGTTGTCCGTTTCGTCTTCTTCGTATTTCTTGACGCTTACACCCATTACTTCGTTAAAGATGTAATCCTTGAGATTAAACATCATTGCAAATGTTGTGTCTGCTGAAACTGTATCAGCATATGAATCCATATAGCCATCAGTTGGGATAACAGTACGACCGAAGAGCGAAAGCGACGGCTTACCATTAAGGCCTTCTGACATACGAGCAACAGGCTGCCCGTTGCTGTCTGTGATGCCCATAAATGAGAAGAATGACTTTTTTGTCATAAGCCACACAGCGTCATCATATGCGGCAGGAAGAGCCGCCTCGGCAGTGCAAAGTGTTGAATAAGTAAGTTTACCTGTCTTTGCTATTTCAATAGTCTGACCTGCGGGAGGCGTGCAGGTGAGAATACCTGTCGGAGAGCCTGTGCCGGATCCTTTAATAATCGCCATTTCGACAGCTTTTACAATAGCGCTTTTAATTTGTTCAATAAACTGCGATTCGAAAATATCAAGTGCAGTTTTTGTCATAAAGAGTGAAAATGCTACCTTGCATTCGAGCTTATAGCCGGCAAAAACGACTTTGTCTGTTGTTACTTTCTGCTGATCTGAACCTTTTTCCTCATCAACCCAACTTGCTGTTGGTCTGATATTCTGTGTAGGAACAAGAAGTGCGGTCGGATAAGCCGTCTTGAACACTCTTGCGTAAATTTCGCCGATTTTTTCAAGTTCAACGATTAAGCGCTGATACATTGTGGTCGGCACGATAGCCGCCGCAGTGCTTGATGTGGTCTGTGCCGCTGCATTTGCAAACTTCTGCGGCACGGGTACACCGTTCTGAATATAGTTAGCGAAGGCTTTTCTGTATTCAAGCGTTGCGTACATATCTGTTACCTGTTCGCCTTCATCTGTAAGGTCGATGTTTGCCTTGTGATTTTCAAATGGTGCAGGCATTTTGATTCCCTCCTCTGCGTTTTTGTTTGCCTTGTCTACGGCAGAATTTTCAAAGTCGCTGTCGAGCTTGTCAATCTGCTGTGTAATTTCTTTTGCCTCTGCGAGTTTATTCTCTGCAATGAGCTTTTTCGCTTTGTCGTAAAGAGCATTTCTCTTGTCGAGATATTCCTTTTTGTTCATTTGTTTTCTACTTCCTTTCGTTTAAGTAAATCGATTTTTGCTGTAAGCTGCGCTTTTTCGTTTCTCATCTGTTTGACAATTGTGTCAGGGATAAGACCGTTAAGACTTGCTGCAAGTTTAACTTCTTTTGACCTGTTTGAATATTCAGCAACCTTGTCAATAAAACCTTTTTCGACTGCTTCGTCAGCAGTAAGCCAAGTTTCATCGTCCATAAGTCCGATAAGTTCGTCTTCTGTCATACCTGTTTTAAGCCTGTACGCTGTCGCAACGGCTTTGCTTGCTTTGAGCAATACGCCTGATTCGTGTGCCATATCGTTGTAGTCGCCTGCGGCATAACTTGACACATTATGTATCATTAGCATACCCGTAGGTACGATTTCAGAGCTACAAGCACAAGCAATATACGAAGCAGCCGAAGCGGCAAAAATGACCTTGATTGTAGCCTTGCTTTCGGCGAGCATATCGTAAATTTCGGAGGCGGCAAAGATGTCACCACCTGACGAATTGATAACGACTTGCACATTATCATCATCCGTCGCATCTTCAAGCTGTGAACGAATATCGGCAGGGCAGCAGTAATCTATTCCAAACCAATCGTAAATCCACTTATCATCATTTGTGATGATAGGACCTTTGATGTCAATTATCTTCGACAATGTTTTCACCTCCTTCAACCGGAACTGTATCCAATCTTCTAAGCGGAGTATCACCGCCCGGAACAGGGGCAAGTCCAAGTGATTCTCGCCATTCGTTTGGGAGCATTGCTCCACGGTCAACCATACCTGCAAAGTTTAGCTTTGTTTTTAAACTTGCTGATTGTAAGTTAAACGAACCGACTGCTATATAGTTTCCACAACCTCGCTGTCTGCGTGTGAAAAGTTTTCGTGTAAGTTCGTTTTTTAGTTGTACGATTTTGGGCGAAATAACAGCGTCAAAATAAGCATTTTCTTCGTCTTCGTCTGCTGTTGATGTGATTATCTTTTCGTTAGTGTTGAATAATTCAAGAATTCGTTGTTTGGTTCTATCCATTTGAAGTGCGTTTGGTACATAGTCATTCGGACTAATTTGTGTAGCATCAACTTTAGAGTCAACCGCTGCAACGCCAACAGAGCTGTTGCTTATATCAAGATAATTTTCTGCGAATTTTTTTGCATTGCTTTTCAAATCCTCGGGCCTAAGAGCCGAGGTATATTTCAGAAGCCATTTCACAATACCTGAATTCCGGATAGCGTTGATAATGCCCCTGTCAGTTGTTTCAGTTATTTCGAGCAGGGGGGCAAGAGCCTTGAATTTTCCGCTGCCAAAAATCTCGTGCTCTCCGTAGTCATCACGCAAATGTATAACATCTGCGGAGTCAAAGCGGAATGTCTGAGCGTTCCCGACAATAAACTCATACACCAGGTGCCCTTGGTCATCGTAAAGGTCGTTAACTGACTTCGCAGGAATTAAATACAATTCAATCGGCAAGCTGTTTTCATCTCTGATTATTAACCAAAATGCATTACCTGATAGCGATAACTGTACGCTTGTTTTGTACAGCAACATATCCATAGTGGTGTATGGGTTAGGTTCTTCAAGTAAAAATTTGATGTACGGTTCAGGATTGATTACTAAATCTTTGCCCGAGTCTTTGTAAATTTCTCTGATGTGTTTAAGCTGCAACTTTGAAAATCTCAAAGCCTGTGCATTGACACACGCTCGCACTGTATCAGAATCATATGCCTTGTTGCCCCATAGAAAAAAATTACTATTATTCTGTGTAACAAGTTCTACTCTCGAAAAGCCCTTTGAACTTGTTACCCGCTTAATGAAATTACTAAATTTTCCCATTTGCTCACCACCTTAGAAATTCGGAATTTCCGAATTTTATATAATGCTTAAATATTCATCTTCGTTCTCGAAAAAGACTGTATAAGCGTCAAGCAAAGCCGCTGTGCCGTCTATTCGTTTTGTCGCTTTAGATGTTTTAATCGGTTGAATATTGCCGTTTTTGTCTTCATCAATTGCTGTATTAGCTAAACACCATTTGTCAATCGGATTATTATTGTAAACAATTCTGTTTTTAATAAGGTCAGCTTTTAGTGCTTTCATCGGTGCAGATAATGTACGCTTGCCTTGATGCACAGCTGTCATTATTGACGGCCCGAAGCAATCAGTCATCTGATTTACCCACATTTGAGCCGACCATGCATCATAGCCGAGTTTCCAAAGATAGATGTCTTTTTCGTCCTGCAGTTCTCTGAACCATTCGGTAACTACACTCGCATCAATCTTGTTTCCTTGACAAGTTCGCATATATCCTTGCTCAATCCATTTGTCATATGGTATTTTGTCCTCGATAACCTTATGCTCAACAAGGTCGGCGGGTATCCAGTACATTGAACAAACATAAATGTGTATGTCATCAGGAACGCAAAAAATCATCTTTGCGGCTGTCAAATCTGTAGTGCTTGACAGATCAGCTCCGCCTATACCATACCCCGGTTTTAGTTTAGCTATATCAAATTTTTCCTCGTTGTTCAATTCATCAAAACTCAACCACGCTTCTGTTGATGTTTCCCTGATATTGAATTCTTTACACAGAAGATTTCTGACAAGTGCTGTGTTTTGCTGTGCTTTCTTGACTTTGCTTGCAAGAGCGTTTTTATTTTTGATAGTACCAAGCCCGGGATTGGCTTTCTGCCAACAATCAGGATTTTCCCATTCCTCGCGCTTGTCAAGCTCATAGACCATATACAAGCTGTGTTCGTCTTTATAGCCTACATCATCAAATAAGCCATTCGTAACTCTGACAGCTTCGTCGTAGATTTCATCGTAAATATCTTCACGAATTCGTCCTGCTGTTGTAGTCACGAGAATCAGTGGTTGGTCGCGACCAATCGTGCCGTCTGCCATAATGTCGTAGAGCTGTCTGCCATTTTTCCATTGATGCAACTCATCCATTAAACAACAATGCACATTCAATCCGTCAAGCGTGTCTGAATCAGAAGCAAGAGGCTTAAACACACCACAATTATAATCTTCCGAACTAAGCTCATTCAGTAATGGCTTGATACGCTTGAGCAAGACCTCGCTTTTGCGTACCATTCGTTTAGCTTCCTGCCAAATAATTTTAGCTTGATCTCTTTTTGTTGCTACTGCATAAACCTCCGGACCCGGTTCGCCATCTCCAATGAGCATATATAATCCAACCACAGAAGCAAGCAAACTCTTACCGTTTTTCTTACCAATAATCAAAACAGACAGGTTGTATTCTCTTATTCCGTCATCATCAACAAAACCAAACGTAGCAGCAAGCCACGCTTTTTCCCACAGCTCAAGTTTAACAAGCTGACCGCCTGCTTTACCTTTGCTGTGACGGCAGAAATTTTCTGCAAATTCAATAATATGATTTCCTCTTGCAGGGTCGTAATGGTAGCCGTCTGTCGGGTTAATTACCTTGTTGCTAAGATGCTTGTACCACTTCTGAACTTTATCGCATACAGTAACTTTTTTGCTCTTAATTTGCTCATAATACAGCAAAATCGGGTTATAACTGAGCGGATAACGGGTCATTTTATATCACGACCATCGACGAAAATGTCAAAACCGTCTGTGGTGATTTCTTTAGCATCAGCATCTTTAGGTAACATATCATTGAGCTGCTTGATGTACTTGAGATAGTTCCCAAGCATTGTGTTGTACAAGTCGGCTTCGGGTCGTTTGCGTGAATAAGGCTCTTGATTTTCTGACTGCGAAAATAGCTCTGTTAATCCGTAGATAGCTATATCTGCTTGTAATTCTTTGAGTCGAATTCGAGTGAAAGCAGCGTTTTCGATAAGTCCTTCTGCTAAGTCTTTCCTTTTTGCCGGAATATCCGTGTAAATAGAGCTAAGTCTTTTCTTTTCTCTGTTGATTTCTCGTTTTTCTTTTTTTTCGTCAATCATTTTCAAGTCACCTCACTAAAAAGGGGAGGGGGGTCATACACGAGGTACGCAAAATTTCGACCTGCCCCCCTCGGTCCTGTGATTGTTCTAATACGAATTTTTTTAGGGGGGAGTCGGAAAAATTTGACCGCTCTCATCAAAAAAATATTTTTTCGGTTCTCTGTTTCCGACTCCGTGCCCCGGAAGATTGTCGTGACAATCTTTACAGACGAACATTAGATTTTCGAAGTTAAGACTAATGCTTGCGTCAGTTATGTTGCTTGCATTGAGCATAACTTTGTGATGAACTATATAACCGAGCTTCTTATGACATATCTGACACAAACCACCGTCGATGAGTGTTCGTTCATCAATGAAGCTTCGTCTGCAATTCTGCCATTTTTTAGATTTGTAGAATGCTTTTGCAAAGTCTTTAGCCATAATTCTTTAAAAATAAATAAGCCGCTGCAGTAACAGCGACTTAAATTAACCTTGTATTTTTTAGAGCTTTGCTCAAGTATAGTCTAACATACATTACTCCGAACAAACGAACAACTTTGCTTAAATTTACCATTCGTAGCGATTACACATCACTCTTATTCCGTCTTCTGTATTTCCTCCGCCTACTTTGTGAGCTATTTGTTTCCATTCATAACCATATTCCAGACGCAGTAAAAGACAACTTCCTTGCAAAGTTGTTGGAGGTATCGAACTTATAGCGTTTGATTTTTTCATTTCTGCTTTGTACAATTCTTCTCTTAAATCAGCTATTTGAGGTACTATTTTTTCAATGCTACTTGACGCACTCTCACCATCAATAGCGTTTGAAATATTTGTTGTTATGTGCGTAACTTTAGCTTCGAGCATAGCTATTTGTGCTCGATAATAGCATATGTCATTCTCTATTTCTCTAATTTGTTTTAGATTCATTTTTTGACTCCTCCGTGCAGTCAACTGCATTATTGCAGATAATATTGCTTAATCGTTGAGCGAAACGAAATGATATTTATGTTTTTTCTCAAATTTAAGCGGATTATATACTTTGCAAAATTTGCCGCTAAAACAGCGTTTCTCTTTTTGCTTAACTTCGCAATAACTATTTCTATAATATTCACAAGTAGCACAACATCTGTGCTTTTGCCTGTATTCATTAGGTGTCATTATTAATCATATCCTTTCTACGGTATTTGTGATTATCGATTGCCAAATAGGTAAAATAAAACGACGCTCCAGTGAAGTCATTAACCCACATTTCGTCACGCACAAGATAATAGCCTTGTGGAATTTGCAAAGCCTCGCCTTTTTCAAGTTTTTTAAATTCTCTCTTTTTGCCTTCAATTACTGTAACGGTTGGTTTTGTGAGATTGCGTGATGTTTTGAGTCTTTTTGTACCAACAACATCTTTGCGAATGTATTTTGCTAAATCAGCAAAATTGCCGTCTTCATACAATGGTGTGAGATTAATTCCGTTGCTCCACTGCCACATCTTCATGGCTATGTCTTTTACACAATCCTCAATGATTATGTGCAAATGCCAGTTGCTACCACGCTTACCACACTCGCAGAAACCGATGTACTTAAACTGCAAGCATTGCTTTTTTGCGTGATATTTAATGCGTTTGAAAAAATTGCTTACAATCTTTTCAAATTCTTCTTCTGTGAAATTTTGATACGGTGCTGAAAATCTTACCCACCAGTCACCTTGCTTGAAATTCGCAAGAATTAATCTCTGTGTATGCTGCTCACCTCTTATGCGATTAGCCTGCGCCATTTTTTCTGATGTGATTGCTCTGTTGATACTGCGTGACATATTTTTCTTGTTACGCTTGCGCAAACTTTGATAGTATTTAATTTCAAGCATCGGTCCGGATTGGATCTCACATTTGTATGTAAACATTTTAAACTTCCTATTATATATGTAAAAACAGTTTTCGTCACTTAATTAATTACTTGAGCAGGATACGCAAGGGCTTTTCAGCCCCTGCATTTTTTGATTTTTATTTAAAATATTCAAGATATGATTTTGCGATACCTTGACAATTTTCAGACTTTACAGGTACACGGTGAGCAATAACATTGAGATTGTCACAATCGAGCTCTTTGTATATTTCCGCTGCTCTGTTCTCTTCTGTGGATTTATAGAATTTAAAAAGCATATCTACAAAAGGTATATTGCCAAAACGGTCGAAGAAGAGTTTTTCATTTTGTGTAAGAGCTTGTACACATTTCTGTTTATACTCTTCATCAGCTTCTGCTTTTATAAACAATTGATTATATACATCTTGTTTTGTAAATAAGTCAATAATCTCGATAGCTGTTTTTAATGCATCAGTATCTTTGTTATTAATTTGATGTGCAAGTTCTGTAAGTTTGCAAGATGTTTTTCTCGTTCGTTTAATCCATTCACGGTGCTCAATCTCTGCGAAATATGTTTCTGTTCTGAATCGTCTGTATTCGCTCAATAACTTGTATTTGACCTGCACACAACTTTTAGCCGAGAGCAAGCCAATCTTGCCACAACTGTATATAGCTGACATTGACAAAACAAACCACCTGTTGTATGTATCAAGACTGTTTATTATATCTGTATCAATTTCACCTGCGATAAATCCGACCGCAAGTTTGTCAAGTTCACTCAGAGTGTCAAAATTACTCTCTTCTGTGACTTCTTCGACTTTGGTTTCTGCTTTTTCGTTTTCCATTGTTATTCTCCTAAATTAAGATATTTAAGAATTTTATCCTGCGCTTTTTTGCAGCCATAGCAAACAGCGACTGCATAGCCTTTTTCATTCAGCTTTGCAAGCCACTCGTCTTGCTTTGCTGTTGTCTTGTTCTTGCCAAATTTAAGCTCTATAAACAGTCCGTGATAACCTCCACGGGCAACCGGCAAGCATATGTCCGGTACACCTGCACGCACACCTTGCTTTTTTAAATTAGCTGCTTCAACCTTGTTTCGACTACCTCCATTAGGGATGTGGAACATCATATCCAATTCGGGATATTCAGTTTTCATAAAATCAGCCCACCGAAAGAGCTTCTTTTGTTCGTCTGCTTCATACTGTTTCATTGTACTTAATCGAACCTCCTAAGGCATTTAGTGCTACTCTTGATTGCGAGTATAGTTTTTCAATCTTATTTACAAATTCGTCGTTAATCACATCAACAGGAGCAATAAATGCATATGCTATCAAGCCAAACTTGACGCATACATATTTCTTGCCATTAATCCCATCTCTTATAGTCAAACGCATATCGCCATTTGGCATATCGGTAAACGGAGCTAAATATTTTATATCAACAAATAAAATTCCCTCTTCGGTCGAAATCGGTATGACTATCTTATCTTTGATTGCTATTGTAATATCCCACATCTCAGCATCTGATTCATTTGGATCACTGTCAGACACTAAGATTGGAGGAGTGCCAACAAAAAATTCAAAGCAACATTTGTTTCTCTGAGTATCGTTAATATCATAGAGCTTGCATATGCTGCCTTCTGTCAGCATTGGTAAACCTGTGATAGGGTAGTAGGCTCTTCCGTCAGAAAGCCACTGCTCATCATATTCGGCTTGATACACATAAAAGACTCCACTTTTCTTGCAGATGTCAAAGCACTTTTTTGTTTTCATTATTTTTTAACTTCCTTTCTGTCACAGTCGGGTATAATTTTACCTATTCGGACTAATGCTGTGTACATACCGTAGCTGTAGTGAGTTTTATGCTTTTTGTTGTATTCGTCGATTTCACGCTGTTTTAAATCCAAGTTGTCAAGTTTTCTCTTTTTCATATGTATATATCCTCTCTATAAAAGTTAAAAGAGCAGCCGCACCTGCTCCGGCAATAACATTATGCAATTACAAGGCAATATTAAATTTTAGGAAGAATAATCAACGAAAGTTGTACTTTCTGATATATAGTAAAGCCGTGCGGAGCTTACTAACTGATTAATTAAGATTTGCAATAGTGTTGCTCAAGAAGTTTTGTGCAATCTGCTTGAGCTTTTCGCCTTGCGCTGAATTTGTTTCACAAATTTTCTCAACACTGTTAATAAATTTATCAAGCTGTGCTTGCAATTCATTGAAATAAAGCGTTGCAGTGACAAGCTCGGCATCTGCATTTTTATCAAGTCTATTTGCTAACTGCTTTGCTTTATCAAGAGCAGCTTGTCGTTCTTTTTCAATAGATTCAAATTTTGCTTTGTATTCTTTCTCAAGAGTTTCTTTAACATTTGATTTTGTTTTTTCTGTAGCTTGTTTAACAGCTTTTTCAACAGCTCTTTGTTTTTCTTTTTTAAATGACGCTTTTAAGCTGTTTATTTTGCTTTTTGCCGCTGCTTCAATTTGCGCTTGCGTTGGTTCTTGTACAGCAACCTCAACAGGCTTGCTTTCGAGTTCTTTAATTCGTTTGTGCAATAACTTGTTTTCCTCTGCGAGATTTTGTTTATCTGCTTGTAACGATTTCTGTGCGTTGTTGCTGTCGTTAAGCTCATCACCGAGCAAGGCAAGCTGTTCACCTTGTTGCTTGCTTTTTTCGACAAGTTCTTTAATTTCTTTGACCGACATACCTGCAAGGTCATTTTCTGCAACAAAATCATCTCTGTCTACAGCACATACTTCTGTAAGTAATTGCAATTTAGTAATGCCAAGCTGTGCATTTGACTGCAAAACCGTACCGCCGAGTTTTTCATATGTGCTGATGTAGTTGTATGCTTGTCTGCGTTTAATGCCGCAGGCTTGCTCTGTGTATGTATCAAATGTTTCAAAGCCGAGCGCTTCGTATAAGTGCTTATCTCTCATTAATTTAAGATTTTCACACAAGCTAATCATTGCATTTGCAGCTGTCTGCTCTGCTGTGATTATTTTTTGATGTGTACTTAGTGCTGAAATTGTATCTGCTGACATTTCAGTGATGTTGAAATCAGCTATACTCATTATGCTGCTGCTGTCTGACATTTTTCTTTACTCCTTTTTAACGGTCCTATTTTGGTTTTATACCATTTATCCATAAATTTTTTGACTTCGTTCGGATATGAACAATTTTCAAATCCTCTGCACTGCTCAATTCTAAGTGTCACAGGATTAAGTTCAAGCGTAAAGTAAGGTTTTTCTTTTTCACTTGTCTTACGAACGAAAAGTATAATTGTCTTTTCTGTTGCTACTTTTTTTGCATAGGTCGCTACACAATGGCATAGTGTTTTACCCTCGTTTTTTAAGTCATTGTGTCTTCTTGGCGGCATAATACAGAAGTCTTTATCTTCATAGCTGTATAGATTACTATATTTTTCATATTGTCGAGCTATCTGCGGAAGTTCTCCTTCGCTGAATTTTTTGTCGTTGACTATATCCGACGCTAAATCGTGAGCCTGCTTAAAATTTTTAGGGTAGAGGACTTCTAAATTCGATAAGTCATATTCGAGCAAGGTAGCGTTTTCTATATAGTCTTTATAATCTCTAAAAAAGGTTCTTCTTGGATCCCAATAATAGTAGTTATCGTACGGTTTTGCGCAATTTTCGCTTTCCCATCTGCGGAAAAATTGACAAAATTTTCTTAGAGAACTGTATTCTAAAATTCTTAATATATCATTAACATCACAGTCGATCATTGAACGAATTACAAAAAATTCTTTTAACTCTTCAATGTCAATTTTTCTGCCTGTTTGTTTATACGCTTTGTATAGTTTGAATTCGCATAATTTTGGGTTTAACTGTTTTAAAATTTTTAAATCGTCTTTAGTAATTCCGAAACTTTTTCTCAAAGACCCTTTTGCTAAATCAAATTCAGTACATCTGTATGTGTATGTAATGACATCTCGTGCAAGATTAATTAAGCCGTTGTCGATTATATTGTTAAGACTTGCAACTTGATTGACTGCGTTATACAAGTTTTCACAACCGACAGGATTGCATAACCTCGCTATCCTGCCGTAGTCGATATGCCACTTGTTAAATCCTTTTACACGCTTAAATATCTTATTGAGCGTGCCGGGGTAGAGTGGCAAACTTGAGTTTACACTTCTACAAAAATCCTTTCGCCAGTCACCGCCTTTGTAATCTTCGTCATATGTGTATTGTTCCTGCACTCGCATTTCTTGTCCGTCAAAGTCGCAAGTTGTTCTTGAAAGTTCTTGCATACTGATGCGTGGCTTAATTCTGCCTTGAATGTATGCGTAGTTGACAATAAATTCACGAGCACAAAATCTTGTTCCTTTGAACGGTTGTAGATACATTATTGTTTCTCTGTTACAAAAGCCGTTTGAATTCAAATATTTTCGATATGGTTTTGCGGTACATTTTTTGTGGCAAATAGGACAAGTGACTTTATCTCCGCTGCGTACATTTTTAATAGTAACCTCGTTACCGCACACGGAACATCTTGCAGTAGTCTGCTTTTTGCTGTTGGCATCATAAAACATATATCTGCTATATGCCATTACGGTATTATCAATCCATTTATGTACTGACTGCGGCAGTGGGCGAATTTCTGCTAATTCATAACTTATGCTGTCTTTAATTTTTTGATATTTATCTTTGAGCCTTTTTTGCCTGACTGCTTTTTGCCAAGCTATTATTTTTCTGATGCCTTTACCTTTTGCATATGATTTAGTATCTGACAAATACTCATCAATCACATTATCAGTATCAGCACTGAACGGATAATAGAATTGACGGCAGTAATAATCAACCGGCAAACTGCTTT
>ULKU01021798.1_pt1 | contig 28798 bp, 25 predicted proteins | sample 1951221 | NCBI WGS metagenome assembly ULKU01 (sample SAMEA4835507, study PRJEB28245) | human gut metagenome | biome: gut microbiome; material: fecal sample | place: Denmark | collected 2008
CTTTTTAAAGGATACAACAGTTCGTAATGCGCTTTGGTCTAGAATATAATATTTGTTATTGTATTCTATTATTTTGTCGGCACAAGAGAACATGATGTTGTTTCCTTCGTTCAGAATAACGAAGGAAGTATTTGCGATATGACTAGTGACGGAATCATAGCAAGCTTCATCATAGCTCATGCCCTACGCTTCGGCCAACCCATGCAGGTCATCCTCAAAACAGCGGTCAACTCCCCGCCTGTGATGCCACAGATGTCAATGTAATCGCGCCGCATGAAAATATCCTTCAAGTTGTTCAAGTCACTGAATACACTCACCTTGCCGAAACGATGGGGCGACTGAGAAAGTAATAGCGACCGGCAGTCACCCGACGGTGAACGATTGCGGTCTTGTCCACATATACATAACCGTCTTGGCGAAGGCTCTCGAAATTCTGTATGCCGATGGAATAAATACTCTGTTCCATACTGATTGCCTTTAGGATTCTGCAAAAGTAAAGATAACTATTTCTTCTTGAAATAAATCCGAATCAACCTAATTATTTTCCCTTTTTCACTTATAGTTATAAGAAAAAATCCATAACTTTGCCACGAGTTAACCAAAACAAACATAACGTTGACATTTTGATTCAACAAAACAACAAACATCAAAAGCTATGAATAACTTTTTCTTAGAAACGCATCAAGTGGTCAAACGCTTTGCCAACCACACTGCGCTGAATGGTGTCAGCATTCAGGTCCCCGAAGGACAAATCTTTGGATTGCTGGGGCCGAACGGTGCCGGCAAAACCACACTCATCCGCATCATCAACCGCATCACGGCTCCTGATTCGGGAGAAGTACGCTTCAACGGACACCTGTCGCAAGCCGAAGATATTTATCATATCGGTTATCTGCCCGAAGAACGCGGATTATACAAGAAGATGAAAGTGGGCGAACAGGCTATCTACCTGGCTCAATTGAAAGGTCTCAGCAAAGCAGAAGCCACTTCACGACTGAAGCTATGGTTTGAAAAGTTTGAAATCACTCCGTGGTGGAACAAGAAATTGGAAGAGCTGTCCAAAGGGATGCAGCAAAAAGTACAATTTATCATCACTATACTGCATAAACCTCAATTACTGATATTCGACGAACCTTTCTCCGGCTTCGACCCTGTGAACGCCGAACTGCTGAAGCGTGAAATACTGGAGCTGAAGAAAGAAGGACATACCATCATCTTCTCCACGCACAACATGGCTTCGGTGGAAGAAATATGTGACAATATTGCACTCATCAACCATTCTGAAGTGGTGTTGCAAGGGAATGTGAAAGAGGTGCGTTCTCGTTTCAAAGCCAATACCTATATCTTAAGCACTCCGAAAGGACAACCCTTGAAAGAATCCCCTCTGTTTGAGATTGTAGACAGTCAGCCCACCGAAGAAGAAATCCGATATACCCTACAAAAGCAACAGGATATGTCCAACTCGGCATTACTGACCCAAATAGCCCAACAAACCGAAATAATCTCCTTTACCGAATGCCTGCCCTCCATGAATGAAATATTCATCCGTACGGTAGAAGGTTTGGATAAACACTAAATGCCCAAAGCCATGAACAAGATATTAATCATTATACAACGTGAATTTCTGAACCGAGTAAGTAAGAAATCATTTATTCTTCTTACCATCCTGATGCCGTTCATCTTTGCAGCTCTCATTTTTGTTCCTGCACTGCTGTCGACGGTGAAAAGCGATGAAGTTAAACAAGTAGTAATCATTGACCACACACAAAAGTACATCGGACAATTCAAGGATGATGAATCTTATCATTTCATCGCCGGACAAGAAATGTTGCCCGAATACCGAAGTGATACTACCCGCATAGACGCCGTAGTGGAAATTACCGAAGATCTGATTCAAAATCCCACAGCAGCCGCCATCTATTCGCGCAAAGAAGTGACTAAGGGTTTGTTGTCATTGGTAAACAATACGCTGAATGAACAAATCAGACACGATAAACTGACAAGTTACAATATCCCCGAATTACAAAATATCATGCAGGATTTTGATAAGAGATACAGTGCACGTACCATCAAATGGAGTGAAGACGGCAGTGCAAACGAATCAAATGCCGGCATTGCGGTAGCCGTTGGTATGATACTTACCTTCCTTATCTATATGTTCGTTATGTCTTATGGAGGTATGGTGATGCAGAGTGTCATGGAAGAAAAGACAAGCCGCATTGTCGAGTTAATGGTATCATCGGTCAAGCCGCTTCAACTGATGCTTGGCAAGATTATCGGTATCGGTCTGGTAGGCATTACCCAACTGCTGATATGGGGTATTCTGCTTGTTGTACTTTTGGGTATCGCCGACAATACTTTCGGTGGAGATGCAGCCATTCTAAAAGGTGCCGAAGGCATGATTAGTGCCTTACAAAACCTGAATCTGCTGAAACTCGGAACCCTCTTTACCCTGAATTTCATCGGCGGATTCCTGATTTATGCCTCCATCTTTGCTGCTATCGGAGCCTCTATCAATGCCATGGAAGATTCACAACAGTTTATGACTCCCATTATGATACTGATGATATTCTCCCTTTACGCCGGTATCTATAGTGGCGACAACCCGGACGGCCCGCTGGCTTTCTGGTGTTCTCTCATACCGTTTACCTCCCCTATCGTCATGATGGTACGTGTTCCGCTGGATGCACCGACCTGGCAAATTATTCTTTCGCTTTGCCTGCTCTATGCCTCAGCACTTGCACTCATCTGGATTTCAGGAAAAATATATCGTGTAGGTATCCTGATGTATGGCAAAAAGCCGACACTAAAAGAGATGATTAAATGGATTTCTTATAAATAGATTAATTCACTCTAGCCCTATCGGGCACTCTCACAAGAAACGGGGGTGTGTCAAAACTAAACCGGTCTATCAAACCTCAACTGTAGGGGCAAGATTTACCTGCCCGAACCAACGGTCACAACCTTGGAAGTAATACACCAAGCAAACTGTTTTCGGGCGAACGAACCTCGCTCCTACTAGCCAAATGACAGCATCATCAACGTTTAGACACAACCCCACTTTTTTATTACTTCCACTCACCCAATTGAATACCCAGCTTTTCCCAATGCCCGATAAATGAATTCAACGAGTTACGGAAACGATCAAAATCCTTATTGGATGGATTTGTCCAACCTACTTCGGCATATGCAGCAAGACGCGGATAAATCTTTTTATTCATACTTTCAACCGTAGGAATAAATTCACCCCACATTTGGCAACCGATACCCAACACTTTACTTTGCTGAGCCTCTGTCAGTCCCTCAGGAATCGGATTGAATTCATACGATTTTTGCAAAGGAATAGATTCATAATCATAGTCCAGATAAGTATATATATGATAAGAGTTAACGATATCATATCCTTTCTCAATAGTTTCTTTAATCAATTCAGGCTCCCCTTTCCAGAAATGAACAATTGTGCCAGGAGCCAATTGCTGTTGTGAAGCACCACTTCCGTCTCTTTGATAATCATTTACCTGAGCTCCCGTAATTTCATTCCATCCCATCATGTGACGGTTTTTAGAAGCCAAGAAATTAGAAATGTTATTTGTAAAAAAGACCTGCAAGCCACCCGGTGAAGTTATCTTGTTCTGCTTCATATAATTGCGTACCATCGGTGATTCCTTCCAAGCATTATATCGTAATTCATCTCCACCGATATGAATAACCGGAGAAGGGAATAATGCAATTACTTCCTCCAATACATCTTCCTGAAATTGGATAACACGAGGATCAGCCACATTATAAGCATTGTAATGTACCCCAAAGTTACAAGGCACCTTAATCTGCTTTCCGGTAGTTCCCAACCATGGATAAGAAGCAATAGCAGCACTGGCATGTCCCGGCATCTCTATTTCAGGAACAATCATAATATGGCGTTTGGCAGCATAATCCACTACCTCTTTGATATCATCCTGAGTATAAAAACCACCATGAGGCTTGCCATCAAACACATTGCTGTGGAAATGGTTAATCTCTGAAGAGTCACGGAAAGCACCGACCTCTGTCAATTTCGGATATTTCTTGATTTCAATACGCCATCCCTGATCATCTGTCAAATGCCAATGAAATACGTTCATCTTCAGTTCTGCCATTCTATCCAACAGATTGAGGACAACTTCTTTACCTTTGAAATACCGACCTTCATCCAACATGAAAGCACGCCAGGAAAAAGCCGGATAATCCGTCACCAAAGCTTTTTGAACTGTCAGGCGTCCTTCTCTTTCTTTAATAATCTGGCGCAAAGTCTGCACACCGTTAAACACTCCTTCGGGAGTAGAAGCCTTAATTGTAATCTGGCTTCCGGCAGCTTCCAATACATATCCACCTTTTTTATCAGGTAAAACGGTCGAATCCAATAAAAGAATAACATCTCCTTTGTCTTTCCCTTCCTCCAAAGTGACTTCCACTGCAAAATCATTCTTCAAATAGGAAGCCAGCAACAAAGCCTCATTAGACAATTCATTAGAATAAACAACCATCGGCTTATCCTTCAACTTCACAAAGCCCTGAACATAATTAATCTCTTGCGGCTGAGGAAGCACGGCATACGCTTCTATCGGCGGCTGTTCACAGGAGCTACACACAACAATGCACAACAAAACGACAATAAGTGATTTGAGTTTCATAAGTATTAGAATTAAAATTAGTTTCAATAATAGCTTTTGACTACTTCAACGCTTCTTCAATGGTATTCATCAAATGATTAAACTCCTCTTTTTCATATCCAATAGAAGTATAGATTGCTTCTCCTTCCTTATTAAACAAATACGTACGAGGGATAGATTTTTCTGCAAAAAGTGAAAAAACTTCCCGTTTAGGGTCAGGATACAACGGGAAAGTAAATTTCTTACGCTCATTATAAGCCTTCAGTTGTTCATCCGTATGTTCGCGACCAATCACCAACAATACAAAGTCTTTATTATCTTTATATTTAGGCCAAAGCATCTTTTGTACTTCTGCAAGTTCCAACTGGCATGGGCCGCACCAAGTGGCAAATAAACTGACCAATACCACCTTACCCTTTAAATCGGCAGATGAAACATCTCCATAGACTGATGATTTCAACTGAAAATCCGGTAACTTATCTCCCTTCTTCAATTCCTGTGCATGCATTGCAAAGCTGGCGCATAACAACATCAATAATAATCCTAACTTTTTCATTTTCATAATTCTGAATATTTAATTTACGATATAATGAAGACAAATATATCTGTTTTTCCTATATTTGCCGACTGAAATATCATTTTTTAGCCTATGATGACTTTTATTTCGTGTGCCAAGACAATGACGGATCATTCTAAAGTAGAAGTCCCTACCACCGGCACACCACAATTTCAAGCTGAAGCCATTCAGCACGCACTTGATATGTCCAGGTTCTCTGCCGAAGAACTAGAACGCCTGTTACGGGTAAACAGTAAAATAGCAGCCGAAAATTATCTCCGGTTTCAAGATTTCTGTTCGGAAGCAAACAAAGCTCTTCCTGCCTTGTTAGCCTATACAGGCATAGTATTCAAACGTATCTGTCCTCAAGACTTTACAGCAGAAGATTTTCAATACGTACAAGATCATCTGCGTATCACTTCCTTTTTATATGGATTACTTCGTCCGCTTGACCTGATAAAGAATTATAGATTGGAAGGAGATGTCAGACTGCCAGAACATGAAGGAATATCTATGTTTGATTATTGGAAACCAATATTGACGGATGAGTTCATCAAATCCATCAAAGCACAAGGAGGCACATTGGTCAACCTTGCCAGCAACGAAATGAAAGACCTTTTCGACTGGAAACGTATAGAACAACAGGTACGCGTAATTACACCCGAATTTCAGGTTTGGAAAAAAGGGAAATTAACGACTGTCGTTATTTATACTAAAATGTGTAGAGGAGAAATGGCACGCTATATCATCAAAAACCGCATTGAAAAGCCTGAAGAGCTAAAAAGCTTCAACTGGGAAGGATTCTGCTTTGATGCAGAACACAGCACTGAATCGCAGTACCTTTTTAGCCTTCTTTCATAAAAAAATATTAAATATTCAAGCTGCACAAACTTTTTTTCAACGCTCATGTTATTTAGTTGAAATTGGGAAGATATACCTAAACAATAATTTAACTAATAGAAATGAGTATGAAAAAATTAATGTTTGCACTGGCAATTGCCAGTATCAGTTCTGCAACGTTCGCGCAGCAGAGCAACAAATCACAAAATGCTATCGTCAGCGAAAGCGTAGATGTTATGGAGGTTCCGGTAGATAAGTACAAAGTAGAAACCAATCGTTTTTTTGATAATTGGTTCTTCTCTGTAGGAGGCGGTGCACAAGTATTATTCGGTGACCAATCCGACCTGGGCAAATTCGGCAAACGTATCGCTCCCGCTCTGAATGTGTCTATTGGCAAATGGTTCACTCCCGGACTAGGATTGCGTCTGCAGTATAGCGGTTTGCAGTCAAAGAGTTTTTCAAGCGAACCTTCTGCATACTCCAAGCCTCATATGCTGAGCGAAGGATACTATCAGGATAAGTTCAACTATATGAACTTACATGGTGATATCTTGTTCAACATCAGCAATATGCTTGCCGGTTATAATCCTGACCGTATATATGATGCCGTCCCATTCGTAGGTTTCGGTTTCGCTCATTCTTATGACAAACCTCACCTTAATTCATTGGCATTCAACTTCGGTTTGATTAATACCTTCCATGTAGCAGATGCATGGGATTTAAACTTGGAGCTTTATGGTATGGGAGCTGAAAACAAGTTTGATGGCAAAACTCTGAACAAAGGATTGGACGTTATGTTGGGGGCATCAGTCGGTGTGACCTATAAGTTTCCGCAAAGAGGTTTCAAACCTGCTCCTGACGTAGATGCAATGATGGCTCTTACAGCATCCCAAATGGATGCTATCAATGCAGCTTTGGCTCAACAAATCGAACAAAACCGTCAGTTGAAGGCTCAACTTGCAAATACTCCTAACGAAGTTGTTACAGAACAAGTTACCGTCAACCAGCTGACTCCGGTTCCGCAGTCTGTATTCTTCCAAATTGGTTCTGCTACTCTGCCTCAAAACAGCACAGTCAACTTGCAACAGATTGCCAACTTAGTAAAAGACAATCCGGGCATCAAACTGAAAGTAACCGGTTATGCCGACAGCGACACAGGTAGTGCATCATGGAATAAACAATTGAGTGAAGACCGTGCAAATACAGTTGCAAACGAATTGGTTAAACTTGGTGTAAACAAGAGTAACATGATTATTAGCGGTATGGGCGGTGTTAATACATTGACTCCTCCGGCATTCAACCGTCGTGTAATTATCGAAGCCCAATAATACTCTGCCTTAAAAAAGGTAAGCCAAAGAGGGTGTGCCAAAACGTGGATGATACTATCATTTTACTTTTGGCACCCCTCTTATCTTTTATCACATCTATTTAAAAAGCTTTTCCAGTTCATCCTCCTGAAGTACGGACAATACGGTTTTACCGTCAGGAGTATAATTAGGAGTAGCTACAGCAAACAACCCATCCACCAGGCCATTCATCTCTTCATTCGTCAAAACCTGTCCCGGCACAATAGCCGCAGCTTTGGCCAATGTCAAAGCCAGATTACTCTGTACTTCTTCTTTCACTTTACCTCCCTTCTCCATAGCAGTATGAACCATACTCTGGATCAGTTCCACCGGATTTAAACCTTCAATGCCCGAAGGTATGCCGTTAATGGCATAACTGCCACCTCCCAAATCAGTCAGTTCAAAGCCCAAGTATGACAAATCTTCCATGATTTCCTGCAATACAGGTACTTCCGAAACCGGGAATTGCACAATATCAGGAAATAACATGCCCTGCGATGCTCCCTGTCGACGTGTTATCTGTTCCAGGTATTGATCATAAAGAATGCGAATATGTGCCCGTTGCTGATCGATAATCATCAAACCAGATTTAACGGAAGTAAGAATAAAGCGTCCCTTAAACTGATAATGTTGAGATGATTTCTCTCCCATTGCCGCCTCTTCCGAATGATCATACAAGGTAGGAGTAACCGGTTGCTCCATTGAAGCTGCCGTAAAATAATCCCCATCATCCGGGTAAGACTTCTGTATATGTTGCGCCGACGAATGATGCTCCAAGCCCTCATATAATTGTTCCCAATCACGACTGGGTTTTGAGGAGTAAGAAGAAGGAGGCACAGCAGACGTATTAAAAGGATTGTAATCCGGATTATAAGTTGTTTTCGGCGGCTGTATTCCGGCATAAGGAGAACTCTCGAATGCAGGGATATCCGGCATACCTTCCGTATCAAAATCAATAGAAGGGACAGCATTGAATTTACCTAATGTTTCTTTGACAGCTGCTGCCAATATCTGCCAAATGGCCTGTTCATTTTCAAATTTGATTTCTGTCTTGGTAGGATGAATATTTACGTCAATATTGCCAGGGTCCACATCAAAGTAAATAAAATAAGATACTTGCTCACCCACCGGTATCAGATGCTCGTATGCATCCATAATAGCTTTATGGAAATAAGGATGACGCATATAGCGTCCGTTTACAAAGAAGTATTGACGAGCTCCTTTCTTACGGGCACTTTCCGGCCGACCAACAAAACCCGAAACACGCACCATGGTAGTATCCACATCAAGTGACAAAAGATCCTGATTTATTTTCTTCCCAAACACACCCATTATACGTTGACGCAACTGAATGGCAGGAAGATTAAACAACTCGGCATCATTATGATACAAAGTAAAAGACACATTGGGATTGACCAACGCAATGCGTTCAAACTCAGTCAATATATTACTCAACTCCGTCTGATTGGATTTTAGGAATTTACGCCGTGCCGGTACATTAAAAAACAGATTTTTCACACAAAAATTGCTACCCTTAGGACATGATATGGCTTCCTGGCTTTCCACCTTAGAACCGGCAATAACCAGTTTGGTGCCCAACTCCTCTCCTTCTACACACGTGCGCAACTCTACTTGTGCCACCGCCGCAATAGAAGCCAAAGCCTCTCCACGGAATCCCATTGTCCGCAAAGCAAATAAATCAGCCGCTTCCCGTATCTTAGAAGTTGCATGGCGTTCAAAAGACAGACGTGCGTCAGTTTCGGACATCCCTTTACCATCGTCTATCACTTGAATAGAACTCTTTCCGGCATCCGTTACCAGTACATCTATATGTTGCGCTCCGGCATCAATGGCATTCTCCACCAATTCTTTTATAACAGACGCGGGACGCTGTATCACCTCTCCTGCCGCTATTTGATTAGCAACAGAGTCCGGCAGCAAACGTATGATATCGCTCATAATACAACTACGAATGATTCATTAAAAACTTAATTCTCCGGTCACCAGATAGTGCAGGATAAAAAGTAAAATACCAATAGCTATAAACAAAGCCCCATAAGTCAATGGCTTGCGTCCACTCCCTTTTCTGCGCTTCAAGTGCTTGGTTCCTTCAATAAACTTTCCACGAATGTCTTCGGGAGAAAACTCTTTCGGAGGAAGCATACCCAAGTCACGCTTGGCATTCTCTTCCATCTTCTGCAATTTCTCTTTGCGTTCATCCACATATATGTATTGGTGGTTGAAACGACGAGGTTTTTCCATTTTAAACATTCCCATAGTTATTTCTTCTTTTTATTAAACAAGTCCTGATTTGGCAGAGGCGCGGCACCTCGATTACTCTTCTTTAACTCCTGCCCGGCTTTCTTTCCGCGCCAGTTAAAAATATCCTCTTTGTTGAGCGGACGAATATAGTCAAACCAATTAAAATTTTCCAGTTTCATTTTATCGGGTGGAAGTTGAAGCATCGGATAAAGAGTACCATTTGATTTCGGACTCATGACCATCTTTTTCATTTTCCGGTTTTCCAAATATATATTCAAAAGGCTTGTCTCCGATACATTCATGCCAATCAATGTGCTGTCGCTCTCCATCGGATAATAAACAACACGAACCGAACCGATAACATCTACCTGATGCATCTCTCCATTCTTGAAATATGCCTTGATATCTTTTCCTGTTACCTGATTATAATTAACAGAATCCAATTTTTCGACAGATAGAGTCTGATTGTGAATATGGGCCCAATCAATAGTACTGTCATTCATGTAAATCATAATTTCCTCACCCAACAATTGCTGATTATTATTCCAAAGAATCGGATCATAATACATAGTCAGACAACTGTCTTTAGACGAAAAGACTAGTGAATCACATACTCCCTGCACATCCGTGCGGTACATGCGCACTTTATGATATGCTCTTGTTTCACGGAAGGTGGAATCTGTATTCAGATTGAAAGTATACATCTGCAACGTATCGGCATGCATAAATAAACTATCGCCCTGTGAATAATCTACCGCCACCGCCTTTTGGGTCGCAATGGCATATTTAGTCAGTTCATTGTAATAACAATAGTCACCGGTAAGCATGTTTTTATTAATGGTATCGTTAAACAATACATTGTCAAAAGCTTCTCCATATCCTTTCACACGGTCATAAAACAAACTGTCGCCCGTCAACTGCTTGCCTTCATTGGTTAATACAGAACGATTGAGTAACTCTGCCTGACCAATCTGGGTATTATAGAAACCCAATTCCGAATAAATATGGTTATTATCACTGTCGATATCCGACGGACCTACAATATTGGCAATCTTACTGGCTGTATTATAACGCAAAGTATCCGAAGTCAATGTAAACTTAGGATTTACAAGTTTCACATCATAATTAAAAACCGACTGTTTAGTAGCAGGACTATACTCTCCCCATTCCGAAGTCAACACGTTTTCTTCATCCATCAGCGTACCGCCATCGAAATAATAACCAAGGTTATAAATACGGTCATAGTTCAGACTATCGGTCAGCAATGTAGTATTCTTGTTCTCCATGCGCACATTATTGCGCACTTGGGCTATCTGTGTGTTTCCATCATAAAAAAGATAATCCCCATACAAAAACAGCGTATCTCCCTGCACCATTTTTACATTATCAAAAGCCTCCAGCGAATTGGTCTTTTCATAAAAGCAGGCACTGTCACAATACATATAAACACTATCATGGCGAAAAGTCACATTTCCAACCAATATCTGTGCATCAGGGTCAGGATTTAAAGGACTTTTTTTCAATACATCGGAATGCAACAGATACACTTTACTCTTGGCAGGCTTCGGTTCAGCCTTTTTAGTGGGATTAACCTGAGCCAACAAGCAAAAGACAAACAGGCACAGGACACTAAACAAAAGTATCCTATGCCTGCTCGAAGAGTTATTTTTTTTTCTTTTTTCAAGCATACGGTTCAATATACTACATTTATTCTTTTATCCAACCCGGATATTTAAAATCACATTTCTGCCACTTCTCATTAATACGCACATAGGTATGTTTTTGCTTTTCTTTGATCCACTTTTCAAGCTTATCTTCACTACGTTTTTCCATGACGATAGCCTTCAGGCGCTGATAGTCTTCCGAAATGGTCGCCTTATGTCCGTTAATACGACTTTTCAGCTTTACAATGGCGCACACCTCTTTTCCTTTATCGTTTATCATAGTGAATGCTCTTGATATCTCACCTACGTTCATATTTTCCACCATCTTGGCCACTTCCTGAGAAACTTGTGCCAAGTCCTGCATTTCAAAACGCGCCGTACCGGTATTCTTGTTGGCCATCAAACCATGGTTATTCTTTGTATCCTTATCCTGAGAAATATAAGTAGCAGCATCATCAAAAGTAAATTTCTGGTTGCGGATGTCATCAGCAATAGAATCCAAACGAACTAAAGCTGCCTCCAAGTCTTTTTCCTCTACTTTCGGCTTCAACAAAATATGGCGGGTATTAATACGGTCACCGCGTTTTTCAATCAATTGGATAATGTGAAAACCAAACTCAGTTTCTACAATCTTTGAAACCTTATTAGGATCCTGCAAGTTAAAAGCGACATTGGCATATTCGGGCACCAATTCTCCTTTGCCCATAAAGCCAAGCTCACCGCCACGACGCGCCGTTCCGGGATCTTCAGAATAAAAACGGGCATATGTGGCAAATGACATTTTACCGGAATTAATACCATCTGTATAGTCACGCAAAGTTTTCTTCACACGCTCTACTTCTTCCAACGGAATTTTAGGTTCCAATGTCACAATCTGCACCTCCACCTGAGTGGGAACAAAAGGAATACTGTCTTGCGGCAAATCCTTAAAATAACGGCGCACTTCGGCAGGAGTTATCTTAATCTCCCCCACAATATGCTGTTGCATTTTCTGCACAGTCAAGCCATCGCGGATATTCTCACGAAGCATTTCGCGTATCTGGGTAGAAGTCTTATTATAATACTCTTCTAATTTCTCCTTAGAACCTCCTACTTGTTCGATTAGCCAATTGGTACGTCTTTCCACTTGACCAATCACTTCCTGTTCAGAAACTTCAATACTATCGATAGCTGCCTGGTGAAGGAACAACTTCTGAACAGCAAGCTGTTCAGGAATAATACAATACGGATCTCCGTCAAACTTGCGTCCTTCATACTGGGCATTCAACCGCTCACTTTCTACGTCAGATTTAAGGATAGCCTCATCGCCTACCACCCACACAACTTCGTCTATAACGTTGTCTTGTCCATATACAGAAACAGCAGCGAACAGCATCAGTAACAGTGCATAAACTTTAGTACACATCAATTTATTCATCTGAATTCAAATAATAATAAATAATCTTGTTTCTATCCGAAGCCCGTTGATACAAGTCCTCTTTCACCTTGTTAATAAATTCCACACGCTTCAGATTAATTAAAATCTCTTTTATTTCATCTCTGGCAAAGTCCAACGGCTTTTGTTTATCCTTGCCCAAGAAATCTTCTATATGTAAGAAATAGCAAAAGGCCGTGTCCTTGACTTCTACATTTCTATTTTTATCCAAATAGTTTGCATCCGTATCAAGCACCTTCAAAGGTATCTTGGCAGCCACATCGGGCACAGATGTCCAACGGTCATAAAAATAATCATAACTCACTGCATTACGCAAACTATACTTCTCCAATTTTTCAATAATGTCCTGATTATTCTTCCGATACCACACCCGCACATTTCCCAAATCAGGAGAACTGAGAGGAACCTTTATAAAAAGCCCTTTGACCAATGGATTGTCCAACCGGAACAGTTCTTTGTTCTTTTCATAATAAGCATTTATTTCCTCTTCACTGATATCGTTTGCCAATTTCTGATTCACCAACTCCTCTTGATAAGTGTGCATAATCAATGCACGGCGATAATTTTCCACCAGTTTGGAGATTTTATCATTATCGGGAATATTCCCCTCCGCCTTATCAAACAGCAGCGCATCCTCTATCCAGTTCCTGATATAGTGTTCGGCAAACAATACACTATCATCCTTCGATATATTGAGAGGAAGAGCCGCCTGCAAATCTTCCTTATACAGAAATTCGCCGGACACTTCCACCAAAGGAGTTTTTCCTTTATGGTTATGCTCCTGACCGCATCCAGTCATGGCAGCGGCAATCACAAGTATTACTCCCCAGTTTTTCACGATACTCATAAAGCATTAAAATAGTGAACGAAGATACTGCAATAATTAATTACTTCCGTTATTATTAACTGTTTTTAAAACCTCTTGGTTAATTTCAACCTTATATTTTCGTTTCAATTCTTTCATCCAGGAGTCCTCATGTATAGCCTGATAATCACGGATTACCGATTCTTTTACATCCAAATAGCTCTCCGGTCCCTTTTTCAATTTCTTACCCATCACAAAGGTATAAGAAAAACCGGGAACTTGTTCAAAACTTCCACACTTAAAAACTAATTTATCGACATATTGATTCTTCCCTATAATAAATACGCCCACTTCTATGCTTGCTTGCGGAACCGCCGTGTGCATCATCAACTTTTCCAAAGCGGATTTCCACTCCTCCATCGGCTTTTTCTTTAAATATTTCTTAATGACAGAAGCCATTTTCTTATTCCTGCAATGAATAACAGCTCCTTTATATCGAGGCAAATCCCAAGCATAATCCGATTTATGCTGCTTGAAATAGTGTTCCAAGTCGGCTTCGGAACAAGCATATTCTGTCTCCTGATACTTCCGCGTGAGATAAGAAACCAATAAACCATCATGTACCTCTTGCAAACGTAACGCCCAATCGGGATATTTCCCGGCCAAAGCCCCTGACCGGTAAAGGGCTAAAACATCTTTTCTGACCGAAGAAGAGCAAACTCCTCCATGCTCCATATATGCTTGTATTTCCTCCTTTTTGTCGTGATATGAGGCAAAAGGCTTACGCTCTACCCACTTGACGATATGAAGACCTAAAGGAGAATAAAAAGGAACCGAGATTTTGTTCTTTTCCAGCACTGTCAATTTATTCACCCATTCCTGCATGTTCTTATTGACAGGCATCCAAGGCAACAAGCCTCCGACTTGCCGGCTGTCTGCATCGTCTGAATAACGGCGTGCCAACAACGAAAAATCAGCCCCACTCCGCAACGCTGAATAAATAGAATCCATTACAGCTTGCGCCGCCTGTTCTGCGGCCGGAGTCGCATTTTGAGGCAAATATTTACTGATATGAGCGATCCTCACCCAATCATTCGTTTGAAGTCGCTGTTTGTTCCGTTCATAAATAAAACGGGCTTCCTGTTCCTCCATACCGGCATCCACCACATACGATTTCACCAAACGACCTTCATAAAACGAAAGTTGCCTGCGAAAAGCAGAGACAGTGTCCAAACCACTATCCATAGCGTATCTTACCTTCAGTTTATAATTGATAAAAGCAGGTAAATAAGCCTCGGGAGTCTGCTCGGGAGCTTTTCGATAATAATACTCGAATTCGGAACGATAGACAGGCTTACCCTCAATATACAACACGACATCTCCTTGCGCCTGCATTTCGGACACAGACACAAGGAGAAGCAAGAGAACACCGAGCAAATAACGCGGCATTATTTTTTCATTTTATTGAGGACGGCTGTAATTAGGAGCCTCACTAGTGATAGCTACATCATGCGGATGGCTTTCCAATACACCGGCGTTAGTAATACGAGTAAATTTGGCATCATGCAGTTTCTCAATATTAGCTGCGCCACAATATCCCATACCTGCACGCAAACCACCTACCAACTGATAGATTACTTCGTACAAAGTACCTTTGTAAGGAACACGTGCAGCAATACCTTCCGGCACCAATTTCTTCACATCGGAAGTTCCACTTTGGAAGTAACGGTCTTTAGAACCATTCTCCATCGCTTCCAAAGAACCCATACCGCGATATGACTTAAACTTACGACCATTGAAGATGATAGTATCACCCGGAGATTCTTCTGTTCCGGCAACCAATGAACCAATCATTACACTATATCCACCGGCAGCCAGAGCCTTTACGACATCTCCCGAATAACGTAAGCCACCATCGGCAATCAAAGGAACACCTGTACCCTTCAAGGCCTTGGCCACGTCATACACAGCAGACAACTGAGGAACGCCCACACCGGCAACTACACGGGTTGTACAGATGGAACCCGGACCGATACCAACTTTCACTGCATCTGCACCGGCTTCAACCAATGCTTTTGCAGCTTCTCCGGTTGCGATATTACCTACTACAATATCAATGTTCGGGAAGCGTTTCTTTGCTTCTTTCAATTTCTCAATAACATACTTGGAATGTCCATGAGCTGTATCGATAACAATAGCATCGGCACCGGCATCCACCAAAGCCTGCATACGGTCGAGTGTATCCACCGTCACACCGACACCGGCAGCCACACGCAGTCTTCCTTTGGCATCTTTACAAGCCATTGGTTTATCTTTTGCCTTTGTAATATCCTTATAAGTAATCAAGCCTACCAGTTTACCATCTTTGTCCACTACAGGCAACTTCTCAATCTTATGTTCCTGCAAAATTTGTGAAGCAGCTTCCATATCGGTAGTCTGGTTGGTAGTAACAATATTATCTTTCGTCATTACTTCATCGATACGCTTATCCATATCTTTCTCAAAACGAAGGTCACGATTGGTGACAATACCGACCAAATATCTTTCATCGTCCACTACAGGAATACCACCGATTCTATACTCAGCCATCAGCGCCAAAGCATCTCTCACGGTAGAACCTCTCTTAATAGTTACGGGATCATAAATCATACCATTCTCAGCACGTTTCACGATAGCTACCTGACGTGCCTGCTCTTCTATAGACATGTTTTTATGAATAACACCGATACCGCCTTCACGAGCGATGGCAATAGCCATTTTAGCCTCAGTAACCGTATCCATGGCGGCAGTCACAAAAGGTACTTTTAACTCGATGTTGCGTGAGAACTTAGTCGAGAGTTCGACTGTTTTGGGTAAAACTTCAGAATAGGCTGGGATTAACAATACATCATCGTAAGTCAATCCGTCCATTACAATTTTATCTGCAATAAATGACATAGGGCTTAATGCGTTTTGAATTTATTGCGTGCAAATATACGAGTTTTATTCAATACCGGAAAATGATAGAATATTTTTTTGTTAGGGTGAAAGAAAATTTAGCAAAAAAAATAATCAACCCTGCTCTAACAAAGCCTTCATTATTTTATCAGCCATTAATTTATATCCTTCCTCCGTCAAGTGTATATAATCACCGCTATAAAGTTCGTCACGTATTCTTCCATCTGCATCCAAAAACCATTCGGTAGGATTCACATATTCAGCGCCAGCCAATTTCTTTTTTTTCAATATGGCATGAATTTTATCACAACTCATGCGAATTGCACTTCCTTTCTCCTTACCTGCGGGGAGAAGACCTAAAAGAAGGATACGAGAATCGGGGAAAGCAATAACCGCTTCCTTTGTAACAGCGACAATACCTTCCGCCACTTCTTCCGGTGTATTTTCACCTGATATTAAATTATTAATGCCGATAGCTATCACAACAACCTCCGGTTTACAACAATTATAATCATCATAGCGGATACGCCAAAGAAGATTCTGAGTACGATCACCCGATATTCCCGCACTTTCCCACGTCTTCTCACCAAGTACTTTATCCATTGCCTCTTTACCGGGCTTATAGGCTACAGCTTTTCGGGTGCCTCCCCATCCCTGAGTAATGGAATTACCCAACAGCAATAATTTCAGTTTCCTGTTTGCCAAAGTTGCTTTAATATCAGCATCCACCTCATGCCATTCAACACCTTTTACCCATCCGGCCCCGGAACGGAACTCATTCCCGGGAACAGCATGGATACATTCATTGGGGAGACGATGTAAAGCCGATAAAATAAAATGTACGATAGGTTCGGGGTTATTCAACGAATGAGGATGATGCCCTACTCCCGGTTTATGTATCACAGTAACAGGAACTCCCAAACGTTCCATTTCTTCTTCAAATACAGCTGTATTTTCACTAACCGGAACAACCTTGTCCGCATCGCCCACAACGTGCAAGCAAGGAATACCGGCTTTTGCTATTTTCCCGGCATGGTTCACCGGATTTTTCCGCCACTTTAAAGCTGCTTCTTCATTTGAAAATCCATATGCTGAAAGCAATTGCCGAACATCATCATCCGACCCCTCCGAAGCACCTCTCCCCATCGGCCAGCTTTTAATATCCATCACCGGCGCATCCGCATAGATACAGGCAACTTTATCAGTATTTTGTGCAGCCCAGTTGTAGACAATCAATCCTCCCCGGCTCATACCTTCCAAAACAACTTTCTTATGGAAGCCTTCTTTTACCATCTTTGCATACAATTTATTCCAACGTTTGACAGCTTTGTCCGCCCCATACATATCAGCCACATCACAATAGGCAATATGAAATCCCTGTTCCAACAACGCAATATCCGTTTGAGGTTGATGTCCCCAAAATCGAGCACGCATCACCCACGGCTTTCCTTTCGCCTCCTTATAGGGTTTCACAATCTTGCAAGCAGCCCCGTCACAATCAAACTGATATCCACAGAAACCATGAAAATTAAATTCTTCTTTACCTTGCAACCAATCAGCTTTATCTTGTTCTGTACACCCTGCAGTAAGAATCAAATAAGAACCTATTTGACGAGCCATTTTTCCGGCACCGATAGAAGACGGATGCAAGCGATCCGGTAAAAGATGTGATTCCCATTGGTCACCCAACAAATTAAACAGGTTGAGTATTTCTAACTTGTTTTTCCATGCAATCTCTTCTATCATAGGACGAACCGAAGCAGCTATCCGCTCTGCACTGATGGAGGAATCATCCGTCAGAAAGCAACGGACAGGAGTCAGCAAAATGATACGCGGATGTGAAGGTAATGATTTATAACTATCAATAAGTCGCTGATAATCTCCTATAAAATCATCTTTATATTGCCAGTTTTGAGGTTTGGTATCATTGGTTCCTAATTTTATGAGCACAATATCCGGCTGAAATGTATGTGAGTCTGCAAATGCACGGGTCTTTACATAAGGATAATCCCCTTTTGACAAAAGAGTGCAACCCGAAATTCCATAATTCCTGACCTCGTAATCACTTCCCAAATAAGCTTGCAACTGAGCCGGATAACTATTTTTATTGCGATTGGGAATGTTAGCTCCATAAGTAATACTATTTCCAATGCAAGCTACTTTAATAACTGCTTTTTGAGCAAAAGCATCCATTTTTACTAAGAAAAAGGATAAAAGCAATACACAAATCAGATTCGTTTTCATTCGTATTTTAATAGATTTAATTTAGTCTTAGAGTGCTCATTTCAGCAAATATCTGAATGGGACAAAGTACCTATTGCCATTTCCAAAAACAAAAATAGTACAAATTTTCTATATTCAAAAAAAGTGGGGAAGATGATTGGAGATACAGACAAACAAACCCAATTTAATAAATCAGTATACAGTCCCTTAAAAAGAACAAGAAGTTTTGTAAAAAGAACAAGAAGTTTAAAAAAAAGACCTTGAACTTTTTTAAAAACTCCAAGGTCTTTTCGGAGTGGCAATGGCCACAACAGCAAATAAGACATCCCTGATTGAACATCCAAATAAAGTTTGTGAAATCTGCCTTCACACATAGCGTATAGTTATTTCACCTCTCTACACTATATATCAACAAGTTACGCCTCGTTTTGTGTGAAAGCAGTTTTTTTCTAAACTTCATTACTATCACCGGCAGAAGTCAATTCTCAAGATTTAATGAGCTACATCAACCTTCAAAAGATACAACTTACGCAACACCTGCTTGACATCATACACCATACCTTCTTGCACATCCTTCAGCACATTCAGACCGATGGATATCACGTTTTTCGATATGTCCACCCTTTCAAGCAAGGAAGCTATTTCAGATTCCAATTCCTGTAAAGTAAAATCTCTTAAACTTCTTTTCTCTTCTCCTTCCATGAAAATCGTGATGCCAAATCCTTCCAAGCGCTTGTTTTTATCCGCCACTTTTGCAACCGGATTTCCATAAGACCGGGGAGGATTATAAACAATCCGGTTGGAAAGACTATGCTGCAACAGTTCGGCAGAATACTCCGCACTCAACTCACGCAAAGCCAACTCATATCCGCGACTTATCTGCTGCTTGGTCTCGTAAACGCAACCCATCTTCGCATTCCGGTCGGCTGTGATGCAAGCCACTATCTGCGGCACCTCCTTGTTCTTGGCATATCGGGAAGAGAAGTCGGCTACCAATCTCTTCGATACAGCATCTGCCAATCCTTCCAACTTTACCACATCCATCTTGTCAAAAACGCCAATCATCAACTGGTTGCGCTGGTTAACATACACATCAAATGCAACGGCATCCGGCGCCAGTCCAGCATAATCAGCCGCCGAAACCGACATATTCAGCGAACTGCTGTCGCACATGGCCGCCTGTCTCACTACTACTGTTTGTAAAGCCGCATCTACTTTAGGCTGGGCGAAAACGAACACGGCTCCCGCAGCCAACGGAAACGCTATCAAGATATACAAGCGCTTCCATCCGGGTGTTTTTCTTTCCATCATCATAGTTATACGTTTTTTAAGTGAACAATGGTCGAAACCGCAGGCCATAGAGTAGAGCCTTGTGCCCACAGCTTTTTCCACCAATAATAATTGATATGTTTTTACATCAATACCACAACTGATTACTCCATGGTCTGCCTGATACTCATGCAGGTCACGCAACTCTTTCTGCCACAGCCATACCACCGGATTGAACCAGTGGAAAACCTGTAATAACTGCATCCAAAGGCTATCCCACGAGTGGCCATAAAATACATGCATCTGTTCGTGCAAGCGTATCAACGGATAAGCTTCATAATCCTTACGGTTCATCACAATATAATTTCCCCAACTAAAGGGGCTTACCTGTCTGTCCGTCACTATCCAACATACACCACTTTCGCGATATACAGAAGCGCTTTTTATCAGATGCCACATACGGATGTATGCCGCCAAAAACAGGAGCAAAACAAAAGAGCACCCCCCGACATAAAGAAAAAAGAAAAACCGGGAATAAAGAAATGTACTTTCTCCGACATCGGCAGAAACAACCGCTCCCACCTCAGCCTGTCTTGTTTGGGGCAAAGTAACTTTAGTCAATGCCTCATCCAACATACGCAACGAACGATGCACAGGTAATTCTTCCTCTAAAGTGAAATGTACCACAGGAAGTAATGAACACCACCAACAAGCCCAACAACAAGACCCGGCGATTAAACCGAAAATGAGTGGTTCCCCTGAACAGCAGTCGGTACAACAAATAAAACGCAGACAGACAGAGGGTGCTTTTCAATATATAAATAATAAAAGCAGTCATAACGATTTCTTTTATTCCTATCCTTTTTCAATTTTTGCTATCAACGCCTTCAGTTCATCCAGTCCCATTTTCTCCTCCTCAATGAACTGTGACACTACCCGAGTATAAGAGTTGTCATAATATTGCGAAATAACATCACTCAATGCCGCCCCTTTGTATTCTTTCTCCGAGACTATCGCATCATAGCGATAACTATTACCCCACACACGAAAAGTTACAAATCCTTTCTCAACCAACAGTTTTACCAATGTAGCCACAGTATTATAATGAGGCTTAGGTTCCTTATAAAAGGCCAGCATCTCACGAATAAACATTGGTCCGTGTTGCCAAAAGATATTCATAATCTCTTCTTCCTTTGCTGTCAGTTTTTTCATTTTCTTCTTTGTTTATCAGTTAGATACACTACAAATATAAGCAAAGTTTAATACAATCTACTAAATAAATTAGTAGAAGTATTATATTTAATAGTAATTAACGATACAATATAAAGAAAGCCGGATTCTGCTTAGAAACCCGGCTTTCTTTGTATATTAATCCTTTGCTTAGTTTGCCATTTCAGAAATGAACTTGATACGAACCAAACGGATTTCGTCCTCAGTATAGTCGTCACCCAATTCTTCCATTGCATCGTCTATTTTATCGGTTGTAGACTCTTTGAAATAATCATAGATATCATCCAAGTGGTCTTCATCCATAATTTCTTCGAGGAAATAGTCAATATTCAACTTAGTACCCGAATAAACGATAGCTTCTACCTCATCCAACAGTTCACTGAATTCCAGTCCTTTGGATACGGCAATATCATCAAGAGCAACCTTGCGGTCGATAGCCTGAATGATAGATACCTTCAACTTAGATTTGTTAGCAACAGTACGGACACGCAAATCTTCCGGACGTTCAATCTCATTTTCTTCGCAGTGCTTCTTTATTAATACACAGAACTCCTGACCGTAACGTTTAGCTTTGCCTGCACCCACTCCCGGAATATTCTGAAGTTCTTCCAGCGTAACGGGATAGATGGTTGCCATTGCCTCCAGAGAAGGATCTTGGAATATAACATAAGGAGGAACATCCAGCTTCTTCGACAGCTTCTTGCGCAAATCTTTCAGCATGGAATAAAGCACAGGGTCTACTGCGCATGAAGCACCTCCCCGAACCGGAGTTTCTTCTTCTTCCTCTTCAAAATCATTATCTTCCACTATCTTGAACGATTTCGGATTCTTCAGGAACTTATGCCCTGCCGAAGTCACCTTCAGTAATCCGTAGTTCTCGACATCTTTGCTTAAATAACCGGCTATCAACGCTTGGCGAATGACAGCATTCCACGTTTTATCTTCTTCCCCCATGCCCGAGCCGAATACTTCAAGCTCTTCATGTTTATGAGCAAGTACTTCCGTAGTTTCCTTACCCAGAAGAATGTCTATTATATAATCTGCTTTAAAGTTTTCTTTTACCGCTATGATTGTTTCAATCACGGCACACAATGAATCCTGAGCCTCCACTTGCTTTTTAGGATTTAAACAGTTATCACAATTTCCACAATTATCTTCTGTAAACTCTTCACCAAAATAATGTAATAACGATTTGCGACGACATACCGACGATTCGGCGTATGCTGCTGTTTCAAGCAACAGCTGTTTGCCTATTTCCTGTTCCGCCACCGGTTTTCCCTGCATAAACTTTTCCAGTTTCTGCAAATCTTTATTGGAATAAAATGTAATACACATACCTTCTCCCCCATCACGTCCGGCTCTACCAGTTTCCTGGTAATAGCCTTCCAGACTTTTAGGAATATCATAGTGTATCACAAAACGCACATCAGGCTTGTCAATGCCCATTCCAAAAGCGATAGTAGCTACAATTACGTCGATGTCTTCTTTCAGGAAACCATCCTGATTGGCGGTGCGTGTTGCCGAATCCATACCGGCATGATAAGCACGCGCATTGATGCCGTTGGCTTGCAATATTTCTGCCAGTTCTTCTACTTTCTTACGGCTCAGGCAGTAAATAATGCCTGACTTGCCTGAATTTGCCTTGATAAACTTAATAATATCACGGTCGATATTATTCGTTTTGGGGCGTACTTCATAATAAAGATTCGGACGATTGAATGAAGATTTAAATTCTGCCGCATCCAGCATTCCCAAGTTCTTCTGAATGTCCATACGAACTTTCGGAGTAGCTGTAGCTGTAAGCGCGATGACAGGTGCCTTTCCTATTTCATTTATAATAGGACGGATCCTACGGTACTCGGGACGGAAATCGTGTCCCCATTCCGAAATACAGTGTGCCTCGTCTACTGCATAAAAAGAAATCTTCACGCCTCTCAGAAACTCTACGTTTTCTTCCTTCGTCAATGACTCGGGAGCCACATAGAGCAGTTTGGTCTTCCCGCTCAAAATATCTGATTTTACCTGGTCGATAGCCGACTTGTTTAATGAAGAATTGATGAAATGAGCCACTCCGTCTTCTTCGCTGAAGTTACGCATGGCATCCACCTGATTTTTCATTAATGCAATTAAAGGAGATATAACAATTGCCGTTCCTTCCATGATGAGTGAAGGCAACTGATAACATAATGATTTTCCGCCACCTGTAGGCATTAATACAAATGTATCGTTTCCCGCCAGCAAATTACGGATAATTGCTTCTTGGTTTCCCTTGAAAGTATCAAATCCAAAATACTTTTTCAGTGCGTTAGTCAAATTTATATTCTCCTCCATTGTCTCAAATAGTTTTTCGCGGTTCCCCGTTCTTGTTTTTACATCTTTTGTTGTCTAACAAAGTTATAAACAAGTTCTCAAATTACACGAATATTTCGAGTAATATTTTTCAGAAGAATTGCATTTTTCTTTCTCTCTCCCTTTACTATATTGATACTAAGCATTTTGCAACCGTGAGATATTTGCTTTATCCATCTGTTTTTGGGCGTAATCCAACGTCACTTCGAAGCTTTTCACCTTCTTTGATGGTAATTCAAACATCATATCCATCATAATTGTCTCTACAATGGAACGTAATCCACGGGCTCCTAGTTTGTATTCGATAGCTTTGTCAACTATGTATTCGAATACTTCGGGCTGAAATACCAATTCTATTTTATCCATTTTAAACAGTTTGACATACTGCTTGATAATAGAATTTTTTGGCTCCGTAAGAATGCTGCGCAATGCATTTCTATCCAACGGATTCAAATAAGTAAGAATAGGCAGACGACCGATTATTTCGGGTATCAGTCCGAATGACTTCAAATCCTGGGGTGCAATATACTGCATCATATTACCACGGTCTATTTTTACCGTTTCTTTGGCTGCACTGTAGCCTACAACATTAGTGTTGAGACGCTGGGCAATCTTTCGTTCAATACCATCAAACGCTCCGCCACAAATGAACAGAATATTTTTGGTATTGACCTGAATCATTTTCTGATCCGGGTGCTTGCGTCCTCCCTGAGGCGGAACATTGACAACCGAACCTTCCAACAATTTCAACAAACCTTGCTGTACTCCCTCACCGCTTACATCACGGGTAATGGAAGGATTGTCTCCCTTACGGGCTATCTTGTCGATTTCATCTATGAATACAATACCTTTTTCGGCTTCGGCCACATTGTAGTCCGCCACTTGGAGCAAACGAGTCAGAAGGCTTTCAATATCTTCCCCCACATACCCGGCTTCGGTCAAAACAGTAGCATCAACAATGGTAAAAGGAACATGCAATAGTTTTGCTATCGTACGTGCAAGCAGTGTTTTTCCGGTTCCTGTGCTACCCACCATGATGATGTTGGATTTTTCAATTTCTACATCATCCTCGTCTGCATTCTGAAGCAAACGTTTATAGTGATTGTAAACAGCTACCGAAAGATATCTTTTCGCATCATCCTGACCGATAACATACTCGTCCAGGAATTCTTTAATCTGTTGAGGTTTAGGCAACTCTTTCAAGTTGAGTTCTTCAGCCTTTCCTTGCGACTGACGAAGGGCTTCTTTGGTAATTTCGTATGCCTGCTCGGAACAACTGTCACAAATACAGCCATTCATGCCGGTAATAAGAAAACCTACCTCATTTTCAGAGCGTCCGCAAAAACTGCATTTTCTCTTGTTTCTTGGTGTTTTACTATCTTCCAATTTTCTCTTAATATTAATGTAATTATACCTTATATATTATAGAGCCGGTTTACGAGACAGCACTTCGTCAATCATACCATACTCTTTTGCTTCCTGAGCCGTCATCCAGTAATCGCGATCTGAATCAGCCCACACCTTATCAAAATCAGTATGCGAATGCTCTGCTATGATTGTATAAAGCTCTTTCTTCAGCTTCATTATTTCACGTGCTGTAATTTCAATGTCCGAAGCCTGACCTTGAGTGCCTCCCATCGGCTGATGAATCATAACACGAGAGTGTGTCAGCGCCGAACGTTTTCCTTCTGTTCCCGCAACCAGCAAAACAGCAGCCATCGAAGCAGCCATACCGGTACAAATAGTAGCCACGTCACTATTGATAAATTGCATGGTGTCATAAATGCCCAATCCGGCATAAACAGAACCACCCGGCGAATTAATATAAATAGATATATCTTTTCCTGAATCTACAGAATCCAGATAAAGGAGCTGAGCCTGAAGAGTATTGGCCGTATAGTCATTGATTTCTGTACCCAAAAAGATAATTCTGTCCATCATCAAACGCGAGAATACATCGAGCTGTGTCACATTCAACTGACGTTCTTCCAAAATATAAGGGTTCAGATATCCGCCTTGAGACTTAATGACATCATCCAGCACCATGCTGCTCATTCCTAAATGCTTAGTAGCAAATTTTCTAAAATCATCCATAATTTAATGGTTTAGTTATTATTCACAAAAAGAGGCTTTCAACCCCATTTTTTCAAACAAACAAAAGTACAAAAAAATACGGTCGACGTATCGAAACTTTTGCTTATAACGAAAATTTTTGGTCAAAAGCCCCCTTTTTTAGTAAGATTTAGCAATCAATGCTTATCTCACCAAAATATTATTCAAACATCTTGTTGAATTCTTCCATTGTAACCGACTTGTGGTTCAATGTTGCTTTTTCTTTCAAAGCAGCAGCCAGTTTGCTTTCTACGGCGCGGTTCACTAAAGATTCTACTGATTCTTTTTTCTTCAGCATTTCTTTTGCATAGTTTTCGAGCATTTCTTCAGGAATGTTCAACATGCCATACTGAGCGAACTGAAGACGGGTAGCTTCTTTAGCCATATTCAAGACATCTGCTTGCTCTACTTTGATTTCATTTGCAGCAATCAGCTGTTCTTTAATCAAATGCCAAGTCAGTTCTTCGATGCTCTTTTCGTAGTTTTCAGCAACGAACGCTTCTCCCTTTTCTTCATTATTCAGCAACATGATGCGCTTCAACAAAGCATCCGGGAACTCAAGTTTGCCTACTCTCTTAGTCAGGTAATCACGAACATCCATCAAGAACTTGTAGTTGCTGTCTGCTTCAAACTGAACGGCAATTCCTTCTTTGATTTTTGCACGGAATTCTTCTTCACTCTTCACTGTGTCTTTGCCAAACACCTGATCAAACAATTCCTGGTTCAATTCTGCAGGAACCATGCGGGTGATTTCTTCCACTTGGAAGCTGAAGTTACCTTTAACGTCCGCAACTTCTTCTTTCTTGATTTTCAACAATGAAGACAGTTCTGCTTCGTTGTTATCAAATGCAGTAGCAGGGTTGAATACCAAAACGTCATTAACCTTAGCTCCGTTGAAAATTGCTTTTTGGTCATCGTTCTTCATGTAAGTCGGCATCATTACAGCACCTTCTACCTGAATTCCCCCTTCTTTAGTATTACCGTTTTCATCCAATTCAGCCAACAGACCCTTAATCATGTCTTTGTCTTCATAGGCTTCTACCTTATCATATTTGCCTGCACGCTGAGTGTACATCTTCACTTGCTGTTCCACCAATTCGTCAGCCACTTCAATCGTATAATAATCTACTGTATCCTGATTTGTGATTTCAGCATTGAATTCAGGAGCCAAAGCGATATCGAACACAAACTCAAAGTTTTCCTGAGTATCGAAATCCACCGGTTGCATCTTTTCAGCATTCGGCAACGGCATACCCAGCATATTCACTTTGTTTTCATGGATATATTCGTTTACTTTTTCCTGCATCAGCTTATCAACTTCTTCAGCAAGCACAGCTTTACCAAATTGCTTTTTGATAAGACTCATAGGTACCATGCCTTTACGGAAACCCGGTATGTTGGCTTTCTGACGGTAAGTCTTCAACACTTTTTCTACTTTTTCCTGATAATCGGCCTTTTCGATATTAACAGTAAGCAATGCACTTACCTTGTCAACGTTTTGCAATGAAATATTCATTCTGACTTTATTTATTTAATTATTACTTCTTTCTGATTTTCTCACCAAAGAGGTTGCAAAATTAGTGTTTAATCTTTCAATTACCAAATACACAGGCTAAAAAAAACTAATTGACAACAGAAAGTAGCCTGATAAAAGATAAATAAAATGGCACAAATAAAAAAAAGAAAAAAAAGTCGCTTTTTTTCTTGCTTATTCAAATTTTATGCGTTCCTTTGTGGTCGAACTGGTGATAGATAATATAGCTAGTGATTTTTATTACAAGGTTTTACTTCTGTACGCATAGCACTTACGTAAACTCTCTGTCGTTCTAATCCCCCTATCTCATTCATAATCACCATTCAGAGAGTATTTTTTATTTTATTTATTTTTATTTTTTCACTATGAATATGTATGTTGGAAACCTTAACTACCGTGTTAAGGAAGGAGATTTGGAACAGGCAATGTCTGCTTACGGAGTAGTAACTTCTGTAAAGGTTATCAAAGACCGTGAAACAGGTAAGTCAAAAGGATTTGCTTTTGTTGAAATGGAAGATGATCAGGATGCTGCTAAAGCCATCAACGAACTGAACGGTTCTGAATTTATGGGCCGTCAATTGGTTATCAAAGAAGCATTACCGAAACGAATGTAATTACTGATTGATACAGACTAAAAAAGGCTGCAAATAGTTAATTTGCAGCCTTTTTTAGTCTGTATTTATTAAGCCTATACGTAACTAATATATCTTTTAGCCTTGCATCTGCTGTTTTCGGTTGGCTTCTTCCAATTGGAAGTCTTTACGGCGAAGTACAAAATTGGTTCCCAAATACTTTTCGCGAACAACCGGATTCTCTGCCAATTCTTCGGGCGTACCTTGAAACAGAATCTTTCCTTCAAACAATAAATAGGCCCGGTCTGTCAAGCGCAGAGTTTCCAATGCATTATGGTCAGTTATCAGAATGCCAATATTCTTATCTTTCAGTTTCCACACAATATGCTGTATATCCTCTACTGCGATAGGGTCTACACCGGCAAACGGTTCATCAAGCATAATAAACTTAGGGTCGATTGCCAGACAACGGGCTATCTCCGTTCGACGGCGCTCTCCTCCCGACAACTGGTCTCCCAAATTCTTACGCACTTTTTGCAAGCGAAACTCTGCTATCAAACTTTCCAGTTTCTCTTTTTGATATTCGGGACTGGTCTTTGTCAGTTCCAAAACAGAAGCGATATTATCTTCCACACTCATCTTGCGGAATACAGACGCTTCTTGTGCCAAATAGCCGATACCGTTTTGAGCCCGTTTATACACAGGATAGGAAGTGATATCCAAGTCATTTAAATAAATATGTCCTTCATTGGGTACGATCAAACCGGTAGTCATATAAAAAGAAGTAGTCTTACCTGCCCCGTTCGGCCCCAATAAACCGACAATCTCCCCTTGCTTCACATCAAAGGAAACATGGCTCACTACAGTACGTTTGCCGTACTTCTTTACCAGATTTTCAGTACGCAATACCATTTTACCATTTTCGGGCACTGCATTTTGTTGTTCTATTTCCAGCTCTGACATATCTACGAATTTTGGAACAAAAGTACTAAAAAAGTTTAGGAAACGCATAACA
>ULKU01002840.1_pt1 | contig 20505 bp, 10 predicted proteins | sample 1951221 | NCBI WGS metagenome assembly ULKU01 (sample SAMEA4835507, study PRJEB28245) | human gut metagenome | biome: gut microbiome; material: fecal sample | place: Denmark | collected 2008
TTTTTTTATGCTTGAAACATAAGATATTTGCTATTTTATTTATTGTTGTGTTCCAAAAAATCACTTGGGCTTTCTCCATATTGTTTTTTGAAGCATTCACGAAAATATTTGGGAGAACTGAATCCTGTTGAATAAGCTATTTCGTTAATATTTAGATTGCTATCTAATAGGAGTTTTTTAGCTTGTTCTAAACGTATATTTTTTAGAAAATCATTAGGTGTCTGATTGGTTAATTGTTTAATTTTTTTATAGAATGGAGTATGGCTCATACCTAATTCTTTACCTAAATCGTCTATTTTAAGATCAGAGTTACTGAGATTGTTCTTGATTATCTCGATGAGGTTTAGGAGAAATTGGCTGTCTTTGTCTTCAAAAGGCACTTCTTCAGGCTTTAATGCTTGTAGTGTTTTAGCTTGTCTTGAAATCAATGTGCGGCTTTGTAATATATTAGATATTTTAGACAGTAATATATCTGGATTAAATGGTTTGATCAGATAATCATCGGCACCTACAGTTAATCCTTCTTTCTGATAATTTTCAGAGGCTAAAGCTGTTAGCATGATGAACGGAATATGGCAGGTATGAATATCTTGTTTAATTTGCTTACAGAATTCTTTTCCGTCCATTTCGGGCATAAGAATGTCGGACAGTATAATGTCGGGTAATTCTTTTTGAGCTATGTCTAATGCAATTTTTCCATTTTCTGCAGTAAGGACATTGTATAAATGGGTTAGTAAGCTGGATATATAAATACGAAGTTCTTTGTTGTCTTCTGCTATTAAAACGGTATGCTCTTTTTGCTTCTCAGCAGTAACTAACTCTTTTTCATTGATTATATGAAGAGAATTTTTGGATAGAGATCGATCTTCCCAGGATTCTTCAGCTTGTATATCTGATGTTTGGGAAGGTTCACTATAAGGAATTTCAATAATGAACTTGCTTCCTGCTCCTACATTACTTTCTACTTTGATCGTTCCGTGGTGCAGGTCAGTTAAGTTTTTGACTAGCGCTAATCCAATGCCGGTTCCGTTAGCACTGTCTTCTTCCATTTGATAGAACCGTTCAAAGATGAGCTGTTGTTGGTCTTTGGGGATTCCTTTACCAGAATCTTCAATGCAAATTTGTATTTTAGGCTCCTTGTCTTGTTTTTTTTCTAAATATACATTAATTATTCCTTCTTCAGGTGTATGTTTTATAGCATTTGATAATAAATTAGATACTATTTTTTGAATAATGACCGTATCTGCAATACATAATAAGGATGCTTCTTTATAGATGTAGCTTAGTTTTATATTTTTTCCCTTTGCTAAAGGACTAAAGGTATGGATTTCCTGTTCCAGTACTTTAATGAGATCAGAGATGGTAGGTTTAAAGGCAAAATGCCCTGCTTCTGATTTTGAGAAGTCTAATAATTCGTTTACTAGTTCCAATAGTTTAATAGCATTGTTTTGGATAATTTTTAAGTAATCATTTTGAACGTTTTTTCCTACATTTTGATTGATGATACTATTTAGAGGGCTTAAGATAAGTGTGAGAGGCGTACGAAATTCATGTGTGATATTTGAAAAGAACTGCATTTTAAGTTGATTTAATTTTTCTAATTGTTTACGTTCAAATTGTTCATTCTTTAATTGGCTTTTCATTTTAATTCGGTTGGCATAGAAGCGCATCAGGAGAAAGAGAAAAGATATACCTATTATCACATAAATAGTGTAGGCCCATACAGTCCTGTACCATGGTGGTAATATGATAATTTTTAAGGTGCATTTTTCTTGATTCCAAATTTCGTTGCCATTTGAAGCTATTACCTGAAAATAATAAGTACCAGGATTTAAGTTAGTGAAAGTAGCCATACGCTGCTTTCCTACATACCTCCATTTCTTATCATAATTTTCTAATCGGTAAGCATATTCATTCTTTTGGGTATTAGTGTAATTCAGAGCAACATAGTTAATGCTAAATGTTGATTCGGAATGGGGTATGCATATTTCTTCTCCTACAGATATGGGAATATTATGAACTTCTTTTACTCCTTTTTGGGAGGTGGGGTTATCATAAAGTTGATAACCAGTAATAATGACTTTGGGTACATTAGGATTCGTTTTGATTTGTTCCGGATAAAAATGATAAATGCCATTAGTACTGCCAAAAAAGAATTCGCCGCTTTGATTGCATAAATAGCTCATATTATTGAATTCTCGGTTGATAATTCCAGCTTCCAATCCGAAGTTTGTAAATTTTCTGTTATTTAAGTCAAGGTAACTAAGACCTTTGTCTGTTGAAATCCATAAATGATTGTTTTTGTTATCTAATAGTAAGCCTTTAATTTTATTACTAGGCAATCCGTCTAGAGAACCGAAATGGTTTGTTCTTTTTTGTTTTGTAAAATATTCTACTAGGCCATCTTGAGTTCCTAGCCATAAAGTCTCTCCGGCTTGGCAGATTGGGATAATAATATTTTTTGTATCAAAAAGATTTTTATTATTGGGTAAATATATATGTTGAAAGTCTCGTAGTTTTTCATTAAAACAAAATAAACCACACATGCTTCCGACCCATATACGGTTTTCGTTGTCTTCATATAGTGAAAGGATAACGTTGGGATTGATTAATGTATTTAATGACTTATCGTATTTATCCATTAATCGGGTAGTAGGGTTGTAACAGAAAACTTCTCCATTAGAAGTGGTAATCCAAATTTGATTTTTTGAGTCTTCGTAAATGCATTTGATAGATGAGGTAGCTAGGAATTTACAGGCAATTAATTGATTAATATGATTTTGCTCCGGTTGGGGACCCACTACTTTCATTGATTTTCGATAAGTTCCTATCCAAGTAAATCCTCGGGAATCGTGTAAGACAGCATTAATTGGAATATCTTTCAATTCTGGAAAATCTTTACAGGATTTATGAGGAAGTATTTTTCCTGTACTTTTGTTATAGGTATAAAGTCCTTTGTTATCCAATCCTATTAATAAGTTTTCTTCGTCTAATGCGTCTAATGCAAGTACGGAATGAATGCTTTGCCTTGATAGCTCTTCTGTGTGGAAGGGTATATATTTGAAATTATTTCGGTTAGGATCAAATTTGTTGACCCCTCCATTGGTAGTTCCAACCCATATTATGTGTGTAAGGTCCTTATAAAGGCAGGTTACGGCATTTGAGTTAAGGTTGGTTTCTTTTTGTGCAGTATTGATAGAGAGGATATTTCCATTTTGCTTATTGTACTCGAATAATCCATTGTTTTCAGTAGCAATCATAATGAGAGTGTCGGCAACAAGGCATAGATCTTGGATATTAGGAATTGGATATGTAGGAGTTTGTTCTTTATATCTGAAGAGCCCTTTATCATAGCTTCCGATCCATAATTCGTCATCATTAATTTTAAGGAAAGAAGTTACGGAGAGGTTATTATGGAGAGAATCGAAAGGGGTACGGAAGATTTTCCTGTCTTTTTTGTTCAAATGCATCGTACCTTGGTGATTGCTGCAACCTATAAGCAAAGAATCCCGGTAGGATGTGAGTGCATTGATAGGAGCTCGTTGAATGGAATAGGAATGATATTTTATTTCTTTTTCTTTCAAAGAATAAGCACATAACATTCCGCCGGCTGTACCAATCCATAGTATATGGTCTTGATCTTCATAGAGAGAAAGTATATGCCGATTTTCAGGGATATTATCAGAGAGCTCATGTAGTTTTATAATTTCAAAATTATCTGTCTCCGGGCGATAGCGGCACAACCCATCCTGAGTACCTATCCATAATTGTTGGAATGAATCGTTAAAAATGGTCGATATATTATTGTTAATTAAAGAATAAGGGTCATTGGAGCTAAAATTATATTCTTTGATTTGATAGCCGTCATACTTGTTTAAGCCATTTTGAGTACCAAACCAAATAAATCCTTGAGCATCTTGATGAATGCAAGTTATATGATTTTGGGACAGACCGTCGGCAATCATTATTTGTTCAAAATAATAATTGCATTTGGGGTGACTGAATGTATTTAAACAAGCATATAGGAATGAGATGAGAAGCCAAATATGTTTCATAATATTATATTGTTATCCGCAAAAATAGAAAAGAAATTTGATTATTCACAAAAAAAAGAAAGAAAACGTATTGCTTGAGGGTAGGAGTAGTAGATTCTTGGGGATATGAAAAATGAGGGAAAGCATTTTATTCTCAGGTTGTTGGTGACAAAAAGTATAAAAACGTCTTTAAAAAGTACATTTTTAGCCTTGTAAGTATAAAAACGGATGTAGAAGAGTCCTGTTTCAGAATCCTTATTTTTTCCCATTAACTAATTTCGCATCAACGATTTGATAACTTTAAATATCTAAAATTATTATGATTAAAGACAAAAGTAACCATTTGAAATTAAACTACTTGTGGCGGCGCTATTCATTAGCTGTTGGGGTTACAAGTGTGTTTATGCTGGGAGCCGGTATTGCTTCTGCTAACAATGTGTCAGAACCGTTTGATAATACAAAGGTGTTTGAGAACCATGCTGTAAATGAGAAAATAAGTTTGCGTGGCCAGGTTTATGAAAAGACTTCCAGCCCTATGCCTATGGTTGGAGTAAGTGTACAGGTGAAAGGAAAAGCAATAGGCGTAACTACGGATATTGACGGATATTTTAATATTCAAGTTGAAAAGGGCGATGTGTTAGTTTTTTCATTCATAGGCTTTAAAACGACTGAATATACAGTAAAGCGTCGTGAAAGTAATCTGATTATTTCGATGGAGGAAGATGTTAATCTATTAAACGAAGTGGTTGTTACAGGTCTTTCTGAAGAGCGTAAATTGAATTCAATCTCATCCATCTCTCAGGTAAAAGTAGCTGCCAATGTGGTCAATAAACCGATAACTTCTCTCTCGCAAGCCTTACAAGGAGGCGTCACGGGTATTTCGGTTTCACAAGAAAGTGGACTTCCGGGTGGAGATGCGGCTGCTGTTAAAATCCGTGGTGTTTCTACATTGGGTAATAGTGATCCGCTTGTTTTGGTGGATGGTATTCCTATGGATATGAATAATCTTGATCCGAACACCATTGAAAGTGTGACAGTGTTGAAAGATGCGGCTGCGGCTGCTGTTTATGGTGCGCGTGCAGCTAATGGTGTAATTGTGGTGAAGACAAAACGCGGAGTGGTTGGAAAAGTAAATGTCAATTATAGTGGTTATGCCGGTGTGCAGAAAGCTACTTATATGCCTGATTTCGTAGATGCACCGACTTATATGAAAATGGTGAATGAGGCTTATTATAATATTGGTGGTGACCCTGTTTATTCTGATGATGCTATTGCAATTACGCAGGCTGGTACAGATCCATTACTTTATCCTAATACAGATTGGTTGGACTTATTGTGGAAAGATCAAACTTTGCAAAATCATTCACTTTCGATATCGGGTGGTAACAACATAGCACGTTTTGCTGTGACTGGTAACTTTTTGTTGCAAGATGGTTTCTTGGATAACTACAAATATGAGCGTTTTAATTTACGTGCTAATACAACCGTAAATTTGCGTGATAATATTAGTGTGGATGTGGATTTGAATATGATTCGTTCCAGCCAGCATCAGCCTTCGGTTGCCGATTCAGGCGGACAGAGCCCATTGTACCAATTATACGGAATTCCTCCTACAATTGTAGGCAAATACCCGGCTCGTGAGAACGATCCTAATGAATATTATGGTAATTATGGTTCTAATATGCAGAATCCATTGGCTCAAATAGAACAAGGTGGATATACACAACAAATATCAGATAATATTAGTGTTAATTTGCAACCGCGTTGGACAATTATTCCAGGATTGACTTGGCGTGGGCAATTCAGTTATCGGGTAAATAGTGGAACTAAAAAGGAAGAAAGACATGCATTTAACTTCTTTGATTATAACAATGGACAGTTATTGGCAACTTGGGGAAACCGTTTTGCTGCCAGCGTTTCACGTTCCAGCTATTACTATCTTGGTACTACTTTGGAATATACATTGGAGAAAGGAAAACATCGTTTGTTTGCTATCGGAGGTACTAATATTGAGTTAAATAACTCGGATGCTTGGAAAGAATATTCAATGCATTCGGCTTATATTAAAGCCAATTATACTTATAATGGTCGTTATTTGGTTGAGGGTACTTTGCGTGCGGATGGTTCTTCCCGCTTTGGTAAAGGGAATAAGTATGGATATTTCCCTTCTGTTGGTTTGGGATGGAATGTGTCGGAAGAATCTTTTATGAAAGATTTGACTTGGTTGAGTAACCTGAAAATGAGAGCTTCTTACGGACAGTTGGGTAATGAGAATATAGGTTTGTATAAGTATCAGACTTTGATTGATTCTGGTAATGGTAATGAAACGACATTTGGTAATCCCGATATTACTTGGGAAAAGGTAAATATGTTTGATATAGGAGCTGATATTAGTTTGTTTAATGGTATGGTTGATTTAACTTTCGATTATTACGATAAAAAGACTACAGATATATTATTGACTCCTTCTATTTCAATGATCGGTGGCTTGGGGTCAACTACTATAAATGCGGGACGTGTAAGTAATAAAGGATGGGAATTTAGTGTCAACTTGGCTAAAAGTTTAGGTGATTGGGAACTTTCTTTATTTGGAGGTATATCTAAAAACAAAAATAAAATAACCAAGTTGGTTAGCGGTCCTTATGACAATGGAAGTACGATTCATCAGGAAGGTCATCCTTTAAATAGTTTCTATATGTATAAAACGGATGGATTGTTGCAGGAAAGTGATTTTACGACTGATGCTGATGGGGCTTTGATACCTAAAGAGGGGATAGTGATTATTGATGGCCAGCAACCCGGGGATATCCATTATCTGGATATGAATGGTGATAAAGCGATAACAGCGGACGACCGTACCATTATGGGTAGCAGTGAACCTAAATTGAATTATTTCGCCAACTTCTCACTTAAATGGAAAAACTTTGATTTCGAAATAATGTGTCAGGGGGTAAATGGGGTTGAAGCATATTATGGGGGTAACTTTGCTGTGCCATTGCGTTTGGATGGCAATTCAACCACTCCGCAAGAATTCCATCTGGATTATTGGACTCCAAAGAATCCTAATGCCAAGTTCCCGCGCCTAACTCCGACACCGGGTAATAATTCTTTGTCATCCGACTATTGGAGATTTGACGCAAGTTATTGTCGTGTGAAATATATTCAGTTAGGATATACTTTTAAGCAAGAGTGGACCCGTAAATTCTTGGTTAATAATTTGAGAGTGTTTGTGAACTTGCAGAATCCATTTACCATTGCGAAAGAAGACCGTGTAGACCCGGAAGGCCGTGGAAGCCATACTACTTATCCAATGGTTAAAACTTATTCTGCCGGATTAAATGTTGCATTTTAAAAATTAGGTTATGAAAAACTATATTTATATATTAGGATTAGCTCTTTCAATGAGCAGTTGCGAAGATTTTTTAACCCGTGACAATCCAACGGGTATCACTGATGCTGAGTTTTGGAAAACCAGTGGCCAGGTAGAGGCTGCTTTAGGGCAATGTTATAATTTGCCTCACGGTACCCACCATTATACATCCCCTTATATTTCAATGGTTCATCAAGAAGGATTAACTGATAACTCCTACCATGGTGCAGACTTTGAAGGTTGGATTGTTTCTGCCGGTAATGGTACTATTACTGCTGAAGACGGTAAAATGTCTGAATTATGGAGCGCGCGGTATAGTATCATTCGTAAGTGTTGCCGTTTACTTGAAAACATGGATAAGGCTTATTTCGTGGATGAACCTGAACGGGAAAAGATTCGAGGTGAGGCGATTATTTTACGAGTATACTATCATTGGGAATTGATGCGTTACTTTGGGTTGGAAGAAGGCATTCCTATTGTTGATCATTCTCTGACTCCTAATGAGAATTTTATGGCACGTTCTTCTGCCGGTGAAGTGTACGATTGGATGTTAACGGAATTGGATAGAGCCATTGCCATTGAAGACTTACCTTTTAAGTACGATGATAGCCGTAAGACTAAAGTGGACCGTTCGGTTGCTTATGCTTTAAAATCTATCATCGCTTTGAACGCAAAACGTTATGATATAGCTAGAGATGCCGCTAAAAAAGTAATTGATTCGGGAGAGTATGAATTGTATTATACAGCCCAGACTGATGACCAACCGGGTAAGAATTTCCGTGATTTGTTTCGTTCGGTGGGGCAAAATAATAAAGAACGTATCCTTTATAGTGCAGCTGGATTAAGAGAAGCTTTCTTTCGTTGCGCAGGTCCTGGATTAGGTCAGCAATGTACCGTTAATCCTTTATTGAGTTTTGTGAACAGCTTCGAAACGATGCAGGGTAAAACATTGGATGAGTTAGGACCGGATTCTTTGGCCATCTATTCACGTGATCCGTTTTATCATAATAACAGAGACCCGCGTTTGTTCTTGTCTGTAATTGCTCCCGGTGACAGCACGACTTTTAGCCATTATACTTATAATCCTTTTGTTGAAGGTCCGGAAGCTATTGGACGCCCGAATGCTTCACGTACAGGTTTTATGCTGAAGAAATATATTGATCCTTTAGATCGTAATCATCCTTATAATGGTAGCAATGCTTTTTATATCATTCGTTATGCTGAAATATTATTGACTTATGTCGAGGCATTAATAGAATCGGGCGATTGGCAAAATCCGGATGTCTTGAAATATATTAATGATATTCGTCGTCGTGCCGATATGATAGAAGCAACATCCAACCAATATAACTCACAAGATAAAGTACGTGAATTATTGCGCCGTGAGCGTCGTGTGGAATTAGCTTTTGAAGGATCCCGTTATTTAGACATCCGTAGGTGGGGAATTGCTGATAAAGTAATGGATGGTCCTATTTATGGAGCTATTAATCCGGCAACAGGTGAACCTATACAGGTAGAGACGCGTATTTTTAAGAAGAATAAAAATGAAGTATTTCCTATTCCCCAATCAGAATTGATAGCTAATGAGAATATGACTCAGAATAAGGGATATTTTGGAAATGAGTAAATAAAATAGGTAAACAGTAATTTGTTTGGGGAGTGCTAATACTCCCCAAACTAATAAATTTATAGGTATGTTAAAATATATAATAACATTTTGCTTTTCATTATGTTTTTCTATCCTTTTTGCACATGAAGCATATATTCTAGATAAAAACACTCAAATTGTAATTAGTCCGGATCCGTCTAATTCTGTTCGTCTTGCAGCGGTTGAACTCCAATATTTTATAGGTAAAACAACTGGTTTACAGATACCGATTGTGCATCTTTGTTCCAATAATGTAGATAAAGTGATTTTTGTAGGACAAAGTAGCTATACAGACCAATATGGAATTTCAGAAGAATGTTTAGGTGAACAGGAATATTTGATAGACGTATCTCCCCAGCGTATAATATTGATAGGAAAAGATACGGATGTGACCTCGGAGATTATATGTGATAAAGGACGTAGCAATAATGGATTTTCTCCCGAGGAGGATCGAAGGCAAATTAATTACCAACAGGCGACAGGTAATAGTGACGTGGTTTCACAGCTTACTTTGCCTTCTATTTTTGATGCTCAAGGGACATGTTATGCTGTATACGATTTTATAGAGCGTTTTCTAGGAGTACGTTTTTATGGTCCGAGTCCCAAAAATATTGTAGTTCCTTCAATACAGAGACTAAGAATAGACAATGTGCATATCCAACGTGCTCCGGCCATTAAATACCGTGATGGTTCGCTTACATTTGGGTGGCCTTTTATGAAGGCACAATTCATGGATGCTACCGAAGATATGCTGCATTTATATATGCGGCGTATGCGTATGGGAGGTCGTCGTTGGGCAGCGAACCATGCGTTTACAGGTTTTCAAGACCGTTTTTTAAAGCAGAATCCTGCCCGTCCAGAGTTATTTGAAGGAAGTCATCCTGAATATTTTGCTGTTGGTCGTGGCGGTGGAGCTTCAGAACGCCAATTCTGTTATACTAATCCAGATTTTATTCATCAAGTTGCACAAGATGCGATCCGTTATTTTGAAGGTAAAGGAACTATAGCGGAACAAGTTGCTTTAGGTGAATACTTTGCCATTGTACCATTGGATAATTCCAGCTGGTGTACATGTGATGAATGTCAAAAATTACTAGCTATTGATAAAAATAATATTTTAGGCCAACATTTTAATTGTGGAACTGCTACGCATTATATATGGAACTTTGTGAATAAAGTGGCACATGAGATAAAACGTGTAGCACCAGATAAGAAACTGGCAGCATTAGCTTATCATGTTTATGCCTATCTTCCTAAAGATATAAAGTTGGAAGATAATATAGCTGTCGCCCCTTGTTTACATACTCGTAACTATTGGGCACCAGGAATGAAGCGTAATGAAATGATGCTTTATAAAAGTTGGATTGAAGAAAGTAAATCCTCAGGTCGTGATATTTTCTTATGGAGTTATTTAGGATTCCCGACTGAACGGGGATTAGTTACCAATTTCAATGTTTTTCCCGGATTCAATGCACATGCCACGGGTGAGCAAATGCGTATGTATGCGACTGATGGCGTGAAAGGCGTATATTTGTGTGGCTTGAGTGAGCAAATTGATTTTTATCTTACAATGAAGCTTTTTGATAATCCATCGTTAGATACAGATGAGATATTGGATGAGTTTTTTGATCGGTATTTTGGAAAAGCTGCTGAAGCGATGAAGAAGTTTTACTTAAAAATAGAATCGGTATATAGTGATCCTGCTAATTATCCTTCCTATATTCAAACTCAAGATGCTCAGTTTCATCAAACACGGGAACTAGCTTGGAAATATTTGGGTACGCCTATGGTAATGGAAGAATTGGAGGGATATATAGAACAGGCTAGATTGGAAGCGGAAAGTATGGAAGAAAAGGAACGGGTAAATTCTTGGAAAATAGGAGTTTGGGATTATATGTTGGCCGGGTTTAACGACTATTATAAGAATTAATTCTATAAAAAGCATTGAAGATTGGCATTGATTATAAAATGAATTATATGAAGAAACCTTTTTTATTTCTATTGTTTGTATTGGCAGCAGTTTCTTGTAAAGAAGTGGAAGCACCACAGGCATATGGTCCAGTGCCTACTGAAGCGCAAATGGAATGGCAAGAGATGGAAATGTATGCTTTTATACATTTTAGTATAAATACATTTACTGATATAGAATGGGGATATGGTGACAGGGATCCGAAGCTTTTTTCACCTACGGAACTAGATTGCCGTCAATGGGCTAAAGTATGTAAAGATGCTGGATTTAAGGGTATTATTATTACTGCAAAACATCATGATGGTTTTTGTTTATGGCCATCGAGATATACTGAGTATTCAATTAAACAATCGCCTTGGCGTGGTGGAAAAGGTGATTTGGTGAAGGAACTTTCGGAGGCCTGTAAAGAATATGGCTTAAAATTAGGTATTTATCTTTCTCCATGGGACAGGAATCATCGAGATTATGGAACTCCTGAATATATTACTTATTTTAGAAACCAACTTCGGGAACTGCTGACTAATTATGGTGAGATTTTTGAAGTTTGGTTTGATGGTGCAAATGGAGGAACGGGGTATTATGGAGGTACAAATGAAAATCGTTGTGTAGATAGAAAAACATATTATGATTGGGAGAATACCTATAAGATAGTTCGTGAACTTCAACCCAATGCCATGTTGTTCAGTGATGGAGGACCAGATTGCCGTTGGTGTGGTAATGAAGACGGTTGGGTAGGGGAAACAAACTGGAGCCTTTTGCGACGTAATGAAGTTTGGCCTGGGTACCCTAATTACACAGAACTACGTTATGGACATGAAGATGGTACGCATTGGGTACCTGCGGAAGTCAATGTGTCTATTCGTCCCGGATGGTTCTATCATGAGTCGGAAGATCACAAAGTGAAATCATTGCAGCAGATGGTAGATATTTATTACTCTTCTGTTGGTCGTAATGGAACCTTTTTATTGAACTTACCTATTGATAAGAGAGGTTTGGTGCATGAAACGGATGTGAAGCGCATACAGGAAATGACTGCAGCTCTGAAAGCTGATTTTACTATTAATTTGGCAGAAGGAGCTTCTGTTATTGCAACTAATGTCAGAGGAGGCTCGAAGAAATTCTCTTCTGATAATTTGACGGATAATGATGATATGTCTTATTGGGCTACCGATGATAGCATAAAGATTGCTTCGTTTATTGTTGATTTGGGAAAACCGATTGAGTTTAATCGTATTCTTTTGCAGGAATATATTAGGTTGGGGCAACGTGTAGGAAAGTTCTCCGTAGAAGCTTGCATTGATGGGGAGTGGAAATTGTTGGATGAGCAGACGACTATTGGATATAAGCGCATATTGCGTTTGCCGACCGTTCTATCGGACAAGATACGAATAAATATATTGGATGCAAAAGCTTGTCCCCTGATTAGTAATGTTGAAGTTTATCATGCTCCTAAAATAGTAACGGAGCCTGTTATAACAAGAGATAAACATGGGTTGGTTACAATTTCCATTCCCGATAAAGAATTGGAAATAAAGTATTCGATAGACGGTGGTGAACCGGATAAGGTTTATATGGGGCCTATTCAAACAAAAGGTAAAACAGTGGTAAAAGCCTATGTAGCTGATCGGGAAAGTGGAAAGACAAGTAGTACGGTAAGACAAACATTTGATATAATAAAGGATAATTGGAAAGTCATGGGTATTAATGATGCAGGTACTGATTATATTTTTGATGGAAACGATACTACTGTTTGGCATCAGTCAAGAAATTCTATGCCGATAGAATTGACGGTTGATATGGGAAATGTTTATACTTTGAAAGGATTTACATATCTTCCTGATCAGGGACGTTGGGCATCAGGTGTTATCTTTAATTATCTTTTTAGTATATCTGAGGATGGGAAAAATTGGAAAGATGTAAGTAAGGGTGAGTTCTCAAACATCAGGAATAGCCCGATTTCGCGTACTGTGACATTTCAGTCGAGCAAAGCGCGTTATTGGAGGTTTACGGCACTTTCAAATACAAATGGTGATGCTATAGCTGGTTATGCGGAAGTAGATGTCTTGACCCAATAATAAATTCTTTTATGTTACCATAAAGAAAACAGATAGTGAAGGTCTTATTTTTATTGGATCCACTATCTGTTTGAAGTCTCTTCCAAAAAAGTTTTTTTTATGTTTGAAAATGACTAGATTTGTTGCAAATCAAAAATATAAAAGCAAATGAAATCACTAAGTATTTTCTTATTAGGTGCCGGCTTGTTTACCCTGGCATTGTGTGGATGTACATCGCAGCCTTCACAGAAAGAGACCGGAATGTCCGATAGCATTGTTAAAGTGCAAGATAATCCTGTCATTGAAACTATTATGGCACGCCGCAGTATTCGGAAGTACAAACCGGAGGCTGTGGAACGGGATAAAATGGAAACTATTCTGAACTGTGGTATTCATGCTCCCAATGGGATGAATAAACAATCATGGGAAGTGCGTGTGGTAGATAATCAGGATTTTATTAATGAGCTGACTGAGATTTTCAAGAAAGAAAATCCAAAGGCTGCTGAACGTGCCGGATTTAAGAATATGTTCAATAATGCTCCTACCGTTGCTTTTATTGCCTATGATCCCCGGTATGATATGTCTCAAATAGATTGTGGGCTTTTAGGGGCGAATATGATTCTTACAGCTCAGTCCATGGGTATAGGAAGTTGTTGTTTAGGTGGTCCTGTCCGCTTTATGAAATCTCCTGCGGCTGCCGGTTATTTGAAGAAGTTGGATTTTTCGGATGGGTATGAATTATTGTACGCTATTGCTTTTGGTTATCCCGATGAGGCTCCGGCAGCTAAGCCCCGTGATACTTCGAAAGTGAAATTTATTGATTGATTTCCCCTCCTCCTTTCCGCTTTCTATATTCGAGTGATATGTTTCTGCTCGAATATAGGAGGCAGCTCGTTTTGTATTCCTTTATCTCTATAAGCTAAAATTGTACTTTTAGAATCTATTTTTGGTGTTCTCTAATAAATTCCCTACATTTACACCCGTTTCATTTGAATTAATCTTAATAAATGATTGTAGAACCGGAAGTTGTAGGAGAATTTGCCTCTGGCAGCCATGAAGCCTTTCATAAGATATTCAAGCTGTTTTATCCTAAGGTATATGCTTTTATACGGGGATTTATAAAAGATTTGGATGATTCTGAGGATTTGACTCAAATTGTCTTTATAAAACTATGGAATAAGAGAGCAATTTTTCACAAGGTACATCATTTTGATTCTTATTTGTTCATGCTTACCAAATATACCGTTTTTAATTATATCACAACTAAAAAAGTCTCCCGGTTTACAAGCGAAGATAATGTTCCCGAGATTTCTGATAAATATACTCCTTATGATAAATTGATAGCGAAAGATTTGCAATTATTAATTGATATGGTAGTGAATGAGATGCCTCCTAAAAGGAAAATGATATATAAGTTGAGTCGGATAGAAGGACTTTCTAACGAACAAATAGCAGAGAAACTGGGGATACAGAAAAAAACGGTGGAGAATCATTTGAATATCGCTTTAAATGAACTGAGAGACGCTTTGGCTCTTTCTATTTTAGTTTATTTAATACTGCCGGTTTAGGTGTATCATAAGATAGAACTGTCTTTATTTATATAAAATGTGAAAATGAATAATTATATACATAAGATAATAGACTTTTTCTTTCATCATGAAGCTTCTGATGAGATAACGGAACGTGTTTATAATCGTATGGTTTTTCCTGTGGAAGATAAAGCAAGAGAAGAAGCTGTTTCACAAATTTGGGATAAACTGGACGATGCTTCTTGCTCTGACGAAAAAATAGAGAAGGCTTTTTATAATTTGGAGACCTCTTTAGGATTAAAAAAAGAAGAACAGACTGTCGAATTAGTACATCGGGAACATATAAGAAATACGAAAAGAATAAATTGGGGAAGAGTAGCTGCTATTTGGACTATTCCTTTCATTATGGTGTGTTTTTCGGCTTACTATTATTATTCTGCAAAGGATTATGTGAAGGAGACGTTGTCCGAAGTGACTTATATGCAGCTATGGGTACACGTGAAGAAGTGGTTCTTCCTGATGGGAGTAAGGTTTGGCTTAATGCCGGTACTTTGTTGGTATATCCCTCCAGTTTCATATCTGAATCTCGCAATGTTTATATTGCGGGAGAAGGTTTCTTTGAAGTTTCAAAAGATAAAGAGCATCCTTTTATTGTCACTACCAACCATTTAGAGTTGGAAGTGCTTGGTACGACATTCAATATTTCGGCGTATCCGGACAATAATCAGATAATGGCTACATTGGAAACCGGCAGGTTACAGGTAAAGGTAAATAAACAACCGGAGAAATATTTTCTGGAACCCAATGACCAATTGATATATACTCCTTCCACAGGGATAGTACAACAGCATAAAGTGAATGCTGTTTCCCACTCCGATTGGCGTATGGGAGGGTTGTTCTTTGGCAATGTGCCGTTTAATGATGTTCTTCATACTTTGGAACGTGTGTATGGTGTGAAATTCCATGTGCGTACATCTATTTACCAGAATCAAAGTTTGAGAGTTCATTTTAATAGAAATGAATCGTTGGAGCAAGTACTTCAAATCATTAAAATATTGGTTCCCGGTATAGAATATGAAATTGTTGGCAAGAATATCTATTTAAGATAGCGGTTTAGTATTTATTAACACAAAACCATTGGGTGTAGTATTTATTTGAATTGTCTTTCTCATGTACGTACACCTTATGTCGTTAATAAATCTAATATGAAATGAACAAGAAATTTATTCGAGTGTTGGGGCTTGGTGTTGGCTTATTTCTGGCCGGTAGCCTCTCTGTTAATGCACAGAAAGTTTCCTTCAATGGGGAACGTCTTTCTTTAAAACAAGCGTTTGAGAAAATTGAATCTGTTTCGAAGTATAAGATTGCTTATAACACTTCACAATTGGATGTCAATAAGCAAGTTGTCTTGAATCAAAAGAATCAGGATGTATTGCAAATTCTGTCGGATTTGCTAAAAGGAACTAATTGTGTCTATCAAGTGAATGACAATTATATTGTTATCACTCTGAAAGATGATGAGAAGGTTAAGAAAATTAAGGGTACTATAAAAGATTCGGCCGGGGAACCTATTATTGGTGCCAATGTAATTTTAAAAGGAGATGCCACTGTAGGAAGTATTACAGATATAGATGGTAACTTTGATTTGTCCGTTCCAAGCAATGCTACTTTGCAAGTTTCTTATATTGGTTATAATACTCAGGATGTTTCGGTCGGAAATAAATCTTTCCTTAATATTACTCTGAAAGAAGATACGGAAACACTGGATGAAGTAGTGGTTGTAGGTTATGGCTCGCAGAAGAAAGTCAATGTGATTGGCTCTATTGCATCAGTGGACAGTAAAGCATTGGAATCTCGTGCAGTGCCTGACGTTTCTAATATGTTGACCGGTCAGATGTCGGGTGTTACCATTACACAGGAAAGCGGTAATCCGGGACAGGATGCCGGTACTATTCGTATCCGTGGTGTCGGTTCGTTTGGAGCAACTCCTAGTCCTTTGGTTCTAGTAGATGGACTTCCCGGTTCTTTGAGTGATTTGACTCCGGCCGATATTGATAATATTTCAGTTCTGAAGGATGCCTCTTCAGCAGCTATTTATGGTTCTCGTGCTGCCAATGGTGTTATTTTGGTAACAACCAAGAAAGGAAAGGAAGGTAAAGCCCGCATTATTTATAATGGTTCCGTGGGTATGAGTCAGGCTACAGAATTGCCGGAATTGGCTCATTCTTATGAATATGCAGAATTTTATAATAAGGCGATTGGAGCAGAAACCTATACGCCTGAGATGATTCAGAAGTATCGTGATGGTTCTGACCCTGACAACTATGCTGACGAAATGTATCTTGATGATCTTTTGGGCGGTCATGCACTGCAAACCAAGCATGAGTTGAGTGTAAGCGGTGGTACGGAAAAGGTACAATATATGGTATCATTGGGATATTTGCGTCAAAATGGTTTGTTGGACAATAACTATTATAACCGTTACAATGCTCGTGTAAACCTTGGTGCGGAATTGGCTAAGAACTTGAAATTACAAGTGCGTCTGAGCGGTATGACTTCCGATCGTCACGAACCTTCTACTCCGGGTTCTTTGGATATTGGTGGATTTAAAGGGATTATTTCTAATGCCGTTCGTTTTCCCGGTTTAACTCCGACTTACTTGCAGAATGGTGAGGTCGGTTTAGGACCTAAATTGCAAGGTACACCGGTGGCATGGGTAGACTGTGCGTCTTCATATCGTGAAGACTATGACAAATTTAAAAATAATATTGAATTGTCATATCAGCCGATAGATGGATTGACTTTGAAAATTTTAGGCGGTTATAATTATACATTAAGTCACGTTCGCCATTATCGTTGTGATATGATTCTTACGGGTGACAAGAGTACCGGTCCTTCTACATTGAGCGATGAAATGAAGCGAACTGTTTATAAGACCTTCCAAGCTGTAGCTGATTATAATAAGTCTTTTGGTAAACATAATCTTGCTGCATTGGTAGGATATACTTGGGAAGACGAAGGTCAGCGTACTTTATCGGGTAGTCGTAATAACTTTCCGTCTGATGACGTACCTTTCTTAGGGGCCGGAGGGGCAGACGGTCAGACAAATGGAGGCGGAGGATATGATTGGGCTATACAGTCTGTCTTCGGTCGTTTGACATATAACTATGATCAGCGCTATTTATTTGAAACAACAATGCGTTATGACGGCTCTTCTCGTTTTCCGACAGATAGCAAATATGGTTTCTTCCCTTCTTTGGCTGCAGGTTGGCGTATCTCTGAAGAACAGTTTTGGAAGGAAAATGAAAATTTGTCTTTCATTAATAATTTAAAACTGAAAGCTTCTTACGGTATATTGGGTAATAATAATATCGGTAACTATCCTTATCAGTCGGTATACTCTTTAGGGCAAGCACAGAACTATGTATTTGGCGGAGTGTACACACAAGGAGCAGCTGTTACTACTTATGTGGATCCGGGTTTGAAGTGGGAGCGTACTCGTACTACCGATGTTGGTATTGAGACTGCATTCTTTAATAATAAGTTGACATTTAATGCTTCTTATTTCTATCGTAAGACTACAGATGTATTGTATAAGCCGGCTGCAAGTTATTCTTCGATTTTCGGATTAAGTGTATCGCAAGTAAATACCGGTGAGTTGGAAAATAAAGGTTGGGAGTTTGAAATAGGTCATCAAAATACAATTGGTAAGTTCCATTATCATATTAATGGTAATTTCTCTATTATTGATAATAAGGTATTGACATTGGGTATGGGAAATGTGACCCAGAACAATGGTATGGTAGGTAATGGTAGCGATTTGTTTATCGGTTATCCGATGCAGATGTTTTATGGGTATAAGACGGACGGAGTATTTCTGACCGATGATGAAGTAGGTGACTGGTATGATCAGACTGCGATAGCCAAAGGTTCTAAAGCCGGAGATATTCGTTATGTTGATATTACAGGTGATGGCAAAGTAACACCGGATGACAAAACGTTCTTAGGCTCTCGTATACCTAAATATACTTTTGGATTGAATTTCGGTGGAGAATATAAAGGATTTGATTTCAGTGTATTGCTTCAGGGAGTTGCTAAGGTGAAAGGTATGTTGTCTGTTTATGCAGGTCATGCATTCTATCAGGAGGGTAATATTCAGAAATGGCAAATGGAGAATTGCTGGAATGTGCAGCAGGATAACCGTTATCCTGAATATCCTCGCTTGGAGATTATGTCAAATGCAGGTAGCAATAATACACTGACTTCTGATTTCTGGGTATTGGATGCTTCTTTTCTGAAAGTACGTAATGTTCAGTTAGGTTATACATTACCCGAACATATAGTTAAAAAGTTTGGGTCCACCGGTATGCGTTTCTATGTTTCTTTAGACAATCCTTTAACCTTCAAGGGGTATCGTAAAGGCTGGGATCCTGAAAACACAAGTAATAACGGTCAATATTATCCAACTATGTCAACTTATACTTTGGGCTTAACTTTAAAATTCTAATGACTTATGAAAAGATTAAAATATATAGCTTTTACTGTTTTATTAGCTTCATTTTCATTGCAATCATGTGATTTGGAGCGTTATCCATTGACAGATTTGTCGGAAGATAATTTTTGGACTGATGATAAGAATGCCGAATTGGCTTTAACTTCTTTATATAGAGGTAGTATTACAAATGGTTTGGAATATAGTGTTTCGGACTTTTGGTCTTATCATGGTATGTTGTTTATGGAACATCTGACAGACAATGCTTATGACCGTCGTGGAGAAAATAATCCATTCTTTAATATTTCTAGTGGTAAACTGTTGAATAATAACTCTTTTATTAAAAACTATTGGTCATCGGCTTATAAGCGTATCGGTTTGTGTAACCGTTTCTTGGAGGGTATTGCCAATGCTCCCGAATCAGAACAGAAAACCAGAATGGTTGCCGAAGCCCGCTTTTTGCGTGCCACTCAGTATCACTATCTGGCCAGTTATTTTAAGGATGTACCTTTAGTGACCAAAACTCTGACAGGTGAAGAGGCCAATACAGTTGAAAAGGAAACTCAGGCTAATATTTTGTCATGGTGTGTGACAGAGTTTAAAGAGTCGGCAGCTGATCTGCCCCGTTTTAAAGATATTCCGAATAGTGAGACAGGACGCGCTTGCAAACAGGCTGCTTTAGCATTTTTGGGCAGAACTTGTATGCTGATGCAGGATTGGGCAGGTGGAGCAGCCGCTTATAAGGAAATCATCGATTATGGTGATAACTCAATTCATCCTGTGTATCGAGAACTGTTCCATCCTTCAACCGGTGTAGGCAACAAGGAGAATATTTATTATATATCCTATCTTGAAAACTATTTTGGTTGCGGTCTTCCACAGCATATTTTGTCTGCAAAAGACGGTGGATGGAGTCTGTCCAATCCTTCGGCCGGATTATTTGAATCTTATGAGTTTAAAGACGGAACTCCGTTCAGCTATGACGATTCACGTTACAACCCGGATAATTTAGGTGAGAACCGTGATCCGCGTCTTGATTATACCATCTATTATAATGGAGCGACTTTTATGGGTACTGAATATCGCATGAGTCCGGATTATGAAGCATCAAAGAAAGAACGTTTGGATTATTCTTCAGAAGTATCTAAGACTGGTTTTATGTGGCGGAAATATTTTGATGAGAATCCGATCAATGATTTGAATAGCTATAGTGCTGTGACTCCGGTAATCAGATATGCAGAAGTTTTATTGAGCTATTTGGAATGTTTGATTGAAAGCGGGCAGGCCATTGATCAAACAGTATTGAATTTGACCATTAATCAGGTGCGTGGACGTGCTGATGTTAAGATGCCACCTGTTACAGAAACTAATTCAGACAAATTGCGCGAATTACTCCGTAATGAGCGTCG
>ULKU01023182.1_pt1 | contig 16753 bp, 12 predicted proteins | sample 1951221 | NCBI WGS metagenome assembly ULKU01 (sample SAMEA4835507, study PRJEB28245) | human gut metagenome | biome: gut microbiome; material: fecal sample | place: Denmark | collected 2008
ATTGGTTAAGATCTGCGGTACATCGAATAACTGTAAACCACCGATCAGAGATGTAATAACCACATATACAAGAATCGGACGTAACAATGGCAATGTGATCTGCCAGAATACCTGGGAAGAAGTTGCACCATCAACTTCCGCTGCCTCAAACAAAGAGGTATCAATACCCATCATACCTGCCATTAAAAGGATCGTTGTATTACCAAACCACATCAGACAGTTCATTAACGCGATCAGCCCTCTTGCACTGCCCGCATTGGATAAAAATTTGTACGGTGTATCAATAAATCCGATCTGCATCAGCATCGAGTTGATGGGTCCTCCATCGGAGAACAATGTAAAGAATAACATGGAAAATGCAGATGCCATGATCAGGTTTGGCAGATATACGACTGTTTTAAAGAAACGGGTTCCTTTTAATCTGAGACGTACATCAGAGAACCATGCTCCAAGTACCAGTGACAAAATGATCTGCGGTATGAAACACATGATCCATAATAACATGGTGTTTTTGGTATAAATCCAGATATCTCCATCGGAGAAAAGCTTTTTATAGTTTGCAAGTCCGACGAAATTCGGTCCGACCTGCGTCAGTCCTGACATATAGTTTTCAAAGAAACTGTTGTAAATAGTGCTGATCAACGGAATCAGCTGAAAAATAACATATACTACAATAAAAGGAATCAAAAAGATATATCCCCATTTATTGTATCTTACTACCTTTCCACTGCTTTTTTTCATAACAACCTGACCTCCTTTTCCAGAGTGCATAATTTTCGCCCACAGAGCTCACAGCATCCCTCACCTTTACCCTGTGTAAGTCTGCTGTCAGCTCTGCGCTTACAGTTTTTACACAAATTTGGATATAAAATGAGCCGCGCCCGCCTCCCTTACGGTCCGGCAGGCGCGGCATCAAATCATTTTTTATACCATTCGTCTGCTTAGTATGTTAACTCCGGATATTTCTCTACAACTGCTTTGTAGAACAGATCTAATGCCTCTTCTTTTGTAGCAGTTCCCTCGAAGTAGTTCTTCATTGCGTTCTGGAACTCTTCGTTACATCCCTGATCGTATGCAGAAAGGTTGCTTAAATCAAGTTTGGAAACACCTGCGCTGTAAATACCAAGTGGATTCTGTCCGCCTAAGATCTTGCTTGAATAAGAGCTGTCAGCCATCTCAGCGATTACATCCTGGTTATTTACGAAATCGTCATCTTTCTCGATGATATCTTTCATAACATCATCATTGGTTGTCATCTGAAGCAAGATATCTTTTACAAGACTCTGGTTATCCGTTCCTGTTGCTGCACAGATCCATGTACCACCCCAGAAGAAGCCCTGCGGTCCTTCGGTTGCGCCCCAGCCACCGTTGTAACCGATACTGCCTTCGGTATCTGCTGCCATTGAAAAGTTTACTAACCATGCAGGTCCAAAGTAGCAGAATACATTTCCTTCCGGATAGAAACCTTTCTTCCAGTCATCACTCCACAGTTCGTATGTTCCTGTCTCGCCTGCATCTACAAGTTCTTTGGAATCATCAACCCATTTCATAATGTTGTCATCAATATTGATCTTGCCATCAACAACCCATTTGGAAGTAACGTTGTTGGAATATACACGGTAAGTATCGTTTGCGGAAGATGTGATGGTGTAGCCTGCATCTTTCATCTTCTTTGCTGTATCATTGAATGTATCCCAGTCTTTTACATAGTTCTGAACTTCTGAAGGATCATCAGATCCTAATACTGCTTTTGCTGCATCTCTGTTATAGAATAATACGCCAGGACAGCCCTGCCATGAAACACCTTTTAATACACCGTTGGAATCGGTAACAACATCTTTGGTGTACTGATACTGTTTGGAAAGATCTGAATCAGTAATTCCAAGATCTGATACTGCCATTGTGTAGTCGGTATCTACATATTTTAATGCATAATCAGCTTCTACTAAAAAGATATCAATCTTGTCATCTGCTGCTGCATCGGCCTGTTTTAATAAGGTTGCGTCCAGGTTGTTCTGATATGCATTGTCATCATTCGGTGTAATGTTCCATTTTACAGTTACATCACCGATCGTACCTGTGGTTGCATCCACCTCTGTATATCCAGGATAATGATCTGTAACACGGCTCTTGAACTCTTCGTTCCAGCAGTAGATGTTAAGTACTTTTCCTTCATCGGAAGCACTCGCATCTGAAGCTACAGCTTCGGTAGCCGGAGCTGCCTCATCTGTGGCTGCGGCGTCACTGCTGCCCGTATCTGCCGAGCTGCTGTTTCCACTGTTTGTGCTGGTGTTTGCTGCGTTATTACCGCCGCATCCTGCCATCATGGTTACAAGCATTGCTGTACATAATAATGTGCTAACGATTTTCTTCTTCATAGAAAACCCTCCTCCTTAATATGTGGTCTTTTGACCATTGTTTTTGTTGTTTTTCTGCTTTGAAAGCAGATAGTCTGGAATCTTTTGTATACATTTCTGTAAAAATATCGTCCGCATGTAGCTGCAACTACATTTAAATGCGTCCAACAGATTTACCTGCAACTAAGATCCCTTCTATAACGACTCTCTCTACGAGAGTTGTTCTCGGTTTCTCAATGGAGCCAATCAGCCGCTTGGCTGCCTCACTCCCGATCAGCTCTGTGTCCTGTCTGATCGTCGTAAGCTGAGGATGTAACAACTGCGACATCCTCGTTCCGTCATATCCTGCAATCGAAATATCCCGCGGAATCCGAAGTCCCATCTCTATGATGACGTTCCTTCCTCCTATTAAAGAGGTGTCATCCGGATAAATGATACAGGTTGGCGGATCTTCTAAATTGAGCAGCTCTTTTGTCTGTTTTGCTGCCTCCCTGGTCTCTAAGTAATCTGCTGTCCGGATGTATTCATCCGGAATCTTCAGACCAAGTTCATCCACCGTCCGGTAGAAACTTGCCAGCCGGTCTTTCGTAACGTAAGAAGCCTGCTGCCCATGAATATATGCAATTTTCCGATGTCCCTGCCCGTATATATATTTTACAAGATCTTCCATACCCTGAATATTGTTGGAACTGACTGCCGTACAGTTATGATGTACATAATCAATCGTAACGACCGGCAGGTCACTATTCATCAGTTCTAAGACATCCGGGTCATTGAAATCGGCACAGACGATTACAACTCCTTCAAAATTCCGGTATCTGCAATGTTCATAATAGGACATCTTGCGATTTTCAAAACAGGTATTGATAAATGTAATGTCATATCCCTGTTTCTCCGACTGAACTTTTAATCCATTCAACACTCCGGAAAAATACTCATGTGTCAAACCGCTTCCCGCCTCTTCTTCAAAGAGAACTCCTATATTATAAGAACGGTTTGTCTTTAGTGCTCTCGCCGCCGCATTTGGAAAATAACCAAGTGCTTCTGCTGTCTTTCTGACACGGCTCTTTGTCTCTTCGCTGATATCTCTCTGGTCATTTAAAGCCTTGCTTACGGTGGCAGTAGATACTCCACATTTCTCTGCAATCGTTTTTAATGATACCATGGAAACCTCCAGCTTCTCTTCGAAAACGAAATCCTGTTTCTGAAATATTTCTTAATCGTTTTCGTACTTTTACTATATGTCATCCATAAGCAAATTGCAACTGATTTTTGGCAATTCGTCGCTTTTTACACTTTTTTGTAGTAGTTTTTGTGCATTTTTACATTAAATATTAGACCAATTATCTGTAATCTCAGTACTTTGTATCTACTTCTTATACGTTTTCGTAAAATATTTTAATTATTCATCAGAAAATAGCTATTGTCGCTTTCATCCATAAAAGTATATTTTTTTTGTTTAATCTGCTATATTTGCCTGTTTTTCAATGTTTTGTATTGATTTTTATTCTTTCTGAATATATACTTTTTATTAAAGAATGAAAACTTAATCGTTTTCGAAATCGTTACTTATCAATATTTATGTATATGGAGGATTTTATTATGAAATTCGGTTATTTCGATGACACCAACAAAGAATATGTCATCACATCTCCAAAAACACCACTGCCATGGATCAACTACCTTGGTTCCGAGAACTTCTTTTCCCTGATCTCAAACACCTGCGGCGGTTACAGTTTCTACAAAGATGCAAAGTTACTCCGCCTGACCAGATACCGCTATAATAATGTACCGCTCGATTCCAATGGACATTACTACTATATTAAAGATGGTGACACGATCTGGAATCCGGGCTGGATGCCTTCCAAAACAGAACTGGACGCTTACAGCTGCCGTCATGGTATGGGTTATTCCGTATTTAAAGGAACCAAAAATAAACTGACCGCAGAGCTTACCTCTTTTGTTCCGGTCGGTGAGACATGTGAAGTCGGCAAACTCTCCCTTACCAATGAGAGCAATGAAACCCGTAATTTTTCTGTTTTCTCATATGTAGAGTTCTGTCTGTGGAATGCAATGGACGATATGACCAACTTCCAGCGTAACTTCTCCACCGGTGAGGTTGAGATCCACGGTTCTGCTCTTTATCATAAGACCGAATACAGAGAGCGCAGAAATCATTACGCTGTTTACGCTGTCAACGCTCCGATCGCCGGTTTTGATACAGACCGTGACTCGTTCTTAGGCGCTTACGGTGAAAACTCTGCTCCGGAAGTTGTTGTAAACGGAACTTCAAAGAATTCTGTTGCAAGCGGCTGGGCACCGATCGGTTCCCACCACCTTGAAGTATCTCTTGCTCCGGGCGAGACAAAGACCTGCGTTTTCGTACTTGGTTATGTTGAGAATCCGGTAGAGGAAAAATGGGTTGGACGTGCTGAGGATGGAGTCATCAACCGCAAACGTGCCGATGAACTTCTCTCCCGTTTTGATACCGCAGAAAAAGCAGACGCAGCACTCGTCAAATTAAAAGATTACTGGAACGAACTGCTGTCCCATTTTACCATTTCTTCCAGTGAGGAGAAATTAGACCGTATGGTAAACATCTGGCACCAGTATCAGTGTATGGTTACCTTTAACATGAGCCGTTCCGCATCTTACTTTGAGTCCGGTATCGGCCGTGGCATGGGATTCCGTGATTCCTGTCAGGATCTGCTCGGTTTCGTACATCTGATCCCTGACCGTGCGAGAGAGCGTATCTTAGATATCGCAGCTACCCAGTTCGAGGACGGAAGTGCTTATCATCAGTATCAGCCGCTCACCAAAAAAGGCAACTCTGACATCGGAAGCGGCTTTAACGATGATCCGTTATGGCTGATCGCAGGAACTGCAGCTTATATCAAAGAGACCGGCGATTACACAATTCTCGACGAGATGACACCATATGACAGCGATGCTTCCAAAGCAACCACTTTCATGGAGCATTTGCGCCGTTCCTTCCATTATACAATGGAACATCTGGGGCCGCACAATTTACCGCTGATCGGACGTGCCGACTGGAACGACTGTCTCAACTTAAACTGCTTCTCGACTGAGCCGGGTGAATCTTTCCAGACTTTTGGTCCTTCCGAAGGCCCTAATGCAGAATCCATATTTATCGCAGGTATGTTTGTACGCTACGGAAAAGATTATGCTGCAATCTGCCGCCATCAGGGTATGACAGAGGAAGCAGAAATTGCAGAGAAAGCAATCGCAGAGATGAAAAAAACCGTTATGGATGCCGGCTGGGATGGCGAATGGTATCTGCGTGCTTACGATCATTACAAAAATAAGATCGGTTCAAAAGAATGCGAAGATGGCAAGATCTTTATTGAGCCACAGGGCTTCTGTGTTATGGCCGAGATTGGTTTAGAGGAAGGCTGCTGCTTAAAGGCAATGGAATCTGTCGAAAAATATCTCGACACAAAATACGGTATCGTGCTGTTACAGCCGCCTTACCACAGATATCATGTGGAACTCGGTGAGATTTCTTCTTATCCACCAGGATACAAAGAAAACGCAGGTATCTTCTGCCACAACAACCCATGGATCTCTATCGCAGAGACTGTAGTTGGCAGAGGCAACCGTGCTTGGCAGGTATATACAAGAACCTGTCCTGCATACATTGAGGATATCAGCGAGATCCACCGCACAGAGCCTTATGTATACTCCCAGATGATCGCCGGAAAAGACGCCCCGAACTTCGGTGAGGCAAAGAACAGCTGGCTGACAGGAACCGCCGCATGGACCTTCCTCAATGTTTCCCAGTTTATCCTTGGTATCCGCCCGGATTATGATGGTCTGACTGTTGATCCTTGTATTCCATCCAAATTAGATGGTTTTACCGCCAAACGTGATTTCCGCGGTGTCAGCTACCATATCACCGTAAAGAATCCAAATCATGTGGAAAAAGGTGTGCTTTCCATGATCGTGGATGGACAGCCGGTAGAGGGAACTACGATTCCATTCTCGGCTGAGAAGAAAGATGTAAATGTAGAAGTAACGATGGGCTAACCTCCCTGCCTGTCTTTACCTGACAAAAGAAGCCTTCTTTTTATGAAGGCTTCTTTTGTATCCCAAACTAAAATGTTTCATTTTTTCTGTATTTGCGTGGTGATATACCTTTTATCTTTCGAAACGAATCCCCAAAATAGTTACTGTCATTAAATCCACATTCAAAAGCAATATCTGTGATAGATTTATTCGTTTCCAGCAGCAGCCTGCATGCATTCTGTATCCGGAGATTAATAATATATTCTTTAAACCCGAACCCCGTCGCTGTCTTAAATCTCTTAGACAAAAATGACTTATTCATGTCAAATTTATCCGCCACATCTTCCAGTAAAATATTTTCCGTATAATGTTCAAAAATATATGTTGCAACTTCCTGGATTTTTCGGTTATCAACATCAATCTCTTTTATAACATTGTCCTCATACTCCTTGCATCTTATGATAAACAGCAAAAGTTCAACAAGTCCTGCTTTTATAAATGCCGTTGATAATATGTCCGGCGTATCATTTTCAAACATTAACTTATCCAGCAGGGAATCCACATAGTTTCTGCGTTTTTCCGGTATATTGATTACCCCCGGAACCATACAGTTCTTAAGATATTCCGCTCCGATCTGTTCTTTGATCCAATCCGTAATCTCCTGCCGGAAACTGATAACAATCCTTTCATGAATTCCTTTCCCGGTATATACTGTCTTATGCAGACAGCCACCCGGAACGATTACAAGATCACCTTTTCCAAACTTATAGATATTGTGATCAATAAAGCTGGTGCACTCTCCACTGGAAAGATAAAAAATTTCATGAAATGGATGTACATGTGGCTCGCAGTTACTTTCAGATATCGTATTACTTCTTCTGATCTTCTTAATATCAAAATCTTTTGACATATCCTGAAACATATAATTCTCCATTTTTCTGTACTTTTATGTGTTTTTATCATTTTTTTCAAGGAATATACTGTTTTTTTGTCATATTATGAACCATATGAATATAAACTGTCAACATATTTTATAAATCCACAAGGAGCTCCTATGCCAAAACAAATATCTGAAAATAAACGAAATATGATTTTAAATGGAAACCTGTCCCAGGCAATCCTTATGCTCGCCGTTCCGGTCATGATCAATAGTTTTATCCAGTCGATGTATAATCTTACGGACACATTCTGGCTTGGACGGATCGGAACTGAAAACCAGTCTGCCATAACGCTCGTATCACCATTTCAAAATATCCTTAACAGTTTTGGCAGCGGCATAACAACCGCAGGTGCAATTCTTATATCGCAATACCTTGGTGCCAGAAAAGATGAACAGGCAAACAAAATGGCAAATCATATCTGTATTACATCCCTTGGTTTCTCCCTCATCTGTGCATTACTGTGCTGGCTGATATCCCCGGCATTAGTCACCTGGCTCGGTGCCAGGGGAGTGGTCTATGAGTACGGTCTTACTTATTTAAGAATTGTGGTCCTTGATATGCCATTTCTGTTCATGATCAATTTATTCACAGCCGTGAAACAGGCGCAGGGGGACACTGTAAAACCCATGCTTCTCAATCTGCTTGGCATCATGATCAATCTGATATTAGATCCTCTTTTCCTCATTGTGTTCCACTTTGGAATCGGAGGCGCAGCATTTGCCACGCTTATAGCAAAAATCCCCTGCGCTCTCATTGGACTGATCCTTCTTACAAAATCAGATCAGCTCATACGGATTTCTTTTAAAAATTTTGTCTTTGACCAAAAAATGATACGCGCCATTATCAAAATTGGTCTGCCAACTGCGATTGGCGGCAGCACCATGCAGCTAGGTACGCTGATCATGACCAGAAATGTAAATGTTTATGGTTATATTGCAACCAGCGCCTATGGTATTGGCAACAAAATCAACAGTCTTATCACAATGCCAGCCAGTGGTGTCGGTTCCGCCGTTTCTACTATAGTTGGACAAAATATGGGAGCCGGAAACACAGAGCGGGCGAAGAAAACCTTCCATTATTCATTAAAAATGTGTACCTTATTTTTACTTATTCTGGGATTCATTTTTTCAAGACGCCCTGTTTCCCAGACTATGGTATCATTCTTTTCAACAGATGCCAAAGTCATCCCTCTGGCTGCAGACTATTTATCCATTATTGCATTCTGGTGCTTTACAAACGCTTTTTATAATGTATCACAGGGATTGTTCCAGGGATGTGGGCATACACTGATCACAATGCTCGTAGATGCTTCCCGGATATGGCTATTCCGTCTGTTGTCTCTTTGGATATGCGCAAATGTATTTCATATGGGAGTGGCATCCGTCTGGTATTCCGTTGTAATCAGTAATGGAACCTCTGCCATAATCCTGTATCTGCTATACTGGACCGGAATATGGAAAAAAGGATATGCAGACCCTCTCTAGAGCCTTTCATATCCTTTTCTCTTTCACTTTAATCTTCTATTTCCAGTCAACAAAATTTGTTGCAAATTAATTTGCTGTCACAAGTCCGTTCTCACAATCCAATTCTACATATGCACTGGATTTTAAGACATCAAGCGCATGTTTTGCACCGATCAGGACAGGAATATCAAGGCTTAATCCTGCAATCGCCGCATGGCAGTTTTCGCCGGATGCTTCCACGATCAGTCCGGATGCCTCACGCATCTGTGTCATCATGGCATTGCTGGTATCTTTTGCAACAATGATATCTCCGACTTTAAAGTTTTTTAAATCCTCATCGCTGTGACATACACAGAGGTTTGCAGAAATCTTCTGTGTTCCGATTCCTTGTCCCTCCACTAAGATATGTCCTGCCACCTGCACCTTGATCAGGTTGGTCGTACCGGATACACCAAGAGGAACTCCTGCGGTTAAGACAACAACATCGCCCTTTGAAATGATTCCTGCTGCTTCTGCTGCATCGACTGCATAGTCAAACAGCTCTTCTGCCTGTGTCTTTTCCTCGATCATAAGCGGGATCACACCCCAGGATAATGCAAGCTGACGGTAAATCTTTTCTGTCAGACATCCTCCGATAATCGGACAGTTTGGACGATATTTGGAAACCATGCGGGCGGTACGTCCTGATTTTGTTACCGTAATGATTGCTGCCGCATTCAAATCTCCTGCCATTGTACATGTCGCATGGGAGATTGCATTGGTCACATCCGGGTTGCTCATGGTTTTGCGCATTTTAAAACGCTGTAAGTAATTGATATCCTGTTCCGTACGGACTGCAATACGCACCATAGTCTTTAAAGCCTCGATCGGATACATACCTGCAGCTGTCTCTCCGGAGAGCATGATCGCACTGGTTCCGTCGTAGATTGCATTTGCAACGTCAGTTGCCTCTGCTCTGGTCGGACGCGGATGTTTCATCATGGAATCAAGCATCTGAGTCGCTGTGATAACCTTCTTGCCTGCATCGTATACTTTTTTAATGATCATCTTCTGGATCACCGGTACATCCTCTAACGGGATCTCAACACCCATATCACCACGCGCTACCATGATTCCATCGGAAACACGGATAATATCGTCAATATTCTGTACACCCTGCATATTTTCAATTTTTGCAATGATATTGATATCCTCGCCGCCTTTTTCTGCAAGGATCTTGCGGATTGCAAGCACATCATCTGCGGTACGGACAAAAGATGCAGCAATAAAATCATAATCATGCTCTACCGCAAATACGATATCACCATAATCTTTTTCGCTGATATATGGCATGGACAATTCTACATTCGGAACGTTCACGCCTTTTCTGTTGGAAATCACACCGCCATTTAACACCTGGCAGATGATATCTTTTGGCTTATTGCCATCTTTATCTGCCTTTGCGCCAGATGTCACCTTGATTTCTTTTACTTCCATTCCGATCAGACCATCATCGATCAGAATGCGATCTCCCGGTTTTACATCCTCCGGCAGGTTTTTATAAGTAATGGAAACACGTTTTGCATCTCCCATAATCTCATCGGTTGTCAGGGTAAAAGTCTGTCCATCCTTAAGTTCGACTTTTCCGTCCGTAAAATCTCTCAGGCGGATCTCCGGTCCTTTTGTGTCAAGCAGTGCTGCGACTGGACGCTTTAATTCCTTACGAAGTTTCTGTAACATCTGAAGGCGTCCTAACTGCTCCTCATGGTCACCATGGGAAAAATTAAAACGGGCAACGTTCATTCCCTCTTCGATCAGGCGTTTTAATACACCTTCCTTATCTGTTGAAGGTCCTAAAGTACAAACAATTTTTGTTTTTCTAAACATCTTTTTTCCTCGTAAAAAAATTTATTTTCGGCAATCGATTCAGTCTTATTATTACCATAAAAATGGCAGTTTATTTCGTGATCATCGTACCCGGTCCACCGCTCACATAGGTGCCGTCTTTGTTCAGCTTTGTAATAAGTACGGAACGGATTGCGGAATCTCCAATAAAATCAATGGCCGCCTGAATCTTTGGCAGCATGTCATCCTCTCCGAACTGACCTTCTTCCATATACTGTTTTGCTTCTGCAACAGTCATGGTCGAAAGAGGTTTCTCATTCTCTGTGCCGTAATTCAGACATACATTGTCCACACTTGTTAAAATGACTAACATGTCAGCATCTAAAAGTTCTGCTAATTTTCCTGCTGCAAGGTCTTTTTCAATGACTGCACTCGCACCTTTTAAATTATTGTCCTGTGCAAGTACCGGAATACCGCCACCTCCGCAGGCAACAACAACCTGATCTGCATCCGATAATGCACGGATCGCATCGATTTCAACGATATCCATTGGCTTCGGTGCTGCAACGATACGGCGGAATCCTCCTTCTACTGCTGTGACATGATTTCCTTTTTTCTCCTCTGCCTCAGCTTCTTCTTCTGTCATCACACGTCCGATCACCTTACCTGGTTTGTAAAAAGCCTCATCATATGGATCGACAACAACCTGTGTCAGAACTGTGGAAACTGTCTTATAAATTCCCTTATTCAGCAGCTCGGCACGGATAGCATTCTGTAAATCGTAACCGATATATCCCTGACTCATTGCAGAACATACAGACATTGGCGTAGCGGTATACTCCGGATATAATCTGCAGAACTCATTCATTGCTGTATGGATCATACCAACCTGTGGCCCGTTACTGTGTGTAATGACTACCTGATAATCATCGCGGATAAAGTCAGCAACCGCTTTTGCAGTGCGTTTTGTTGCCTCTTTCTGCTCCGGTAACGTGGTACCAAGTGCTTCATGACCAAGTGCTATTACGATTTTTTTCTTTTTCATGGCTATCCTCCGATACTGACTCTTCGTCATAGTGATTATTTTAGCATGAACCTCATACAGGCGCAATCTGATAAGAGTTTGCTTCCTGTTAAGATTTTCTGCTTTTTGTAAATTTTTATAGTTTCAGCATACCATATTCTGACATATTTTTAAACAGGCTATTTTTCTTCCTGCGGCAGCACGAAAGAATCGATCAGCTTCCAGATCTCGTCACGCCCCTGCTTCGTCTCTGCAGAAAACGGAATGATCGTGGTTCCCGGCTGTACATTTAAGCCCTCGCGGATCGCTTTGACATTTTTCTGGATCTGGCTTCGTTTGATCTTATCGAGTTTGGTCGCAATAATGATCGGTGCAAATCCCTGATACACCATCCACTCATACATCATTCTGTCGTTTGCAGACGGATCGTGGCGGATATCGATCAAAAGAAAGACTGCCTTTAACTGCTTTGAAGTGTGAAGGTAATTCTCGATCATTTTTCCCCACTTTGCCTTCACTTCCTCGGATGCCTTTGCATAGCCGTATCCCGGAAGATCGACAAGGTACATGGCATCGTTGATATTGTAAAAGTTGATGGTCTGCGTTTTTCCAGGCTGTGCGGAAGTACGCGCCAGTGCTTTGCGGTTCATCAGTGCATTGATCAGAGATGATTTTCCAACGTTTGATTTTCCTGCAAAAGCCACCTCCGCATATGCGGTATCCGGCACCTTGCTGGTCACACCGCAGACAATTTCCAGGTTTACATTTTTTATTACCATGTTTTTCTCCTTTTTACAAATGCCACTTCCAGCACTTCCTGCATTTTTTCCACAAATACAAGTTCAAGACCTTTTTTGATTTCTGAGGAAATTTCCTCCACATCCTTCTCGTTTTTCTTCGGAATGCAGATCGTTTTGATTCCGGCATTCTTCGCTGCAAGGATCTTTTCTTTTAAGCCACCAATCGGGAGAACTCTGCCGCGCAGTGTGATCTCTCCTGTCATTGCGACATCCGCACGGACCGGAGTCTGTGTGATCGCAGAAAGCATTGCCGTCGCCATCGTGATACCTGCGGACGGTCCGTCTTTTGGCACTGCCCCCTCCGGGATATGGATATGAATGTCATTTTCCTGAAAAAACTTCTTTGGAATATGATATTCTTCCCCTACCGAACGGATATAACTTAAGCCTGCCTGTGCGGACTCTTTCATCACATCTCCGAGTTGTCCGGTAAGCTGTACTTCGCCTTTGCCCGGCATCACGTTGACCTCGATCTCCAACGTATCACCGCCGACGCTCGTCCATGCCAGACCGCGCACGATTCCGACCTCATCGTTCTCGTTTTTCTGATCAAACGTATATCTCTCTTTTCCAAGATATTTTTCTACATTCTGACCTGTAACTTTTACGCATTTGACTTCGGATTCGTATACTTCCCTTGCAGATTTTCTTGCAATTTCAGACAGCCTGCGCTCTAAATTACGCACACCTGCTTCCCTTGTATAACCGGAAATGATCTTTTGCAGCGCACGGTCACTGATCTTTAACTGTTCCGGCTTTAAACCGTTTTTCTCTTTTACTTTCGGCAGCAAATGCTCTTTTGCAATATGGAACTTCTCATTTTCCGTATAACTGCTCACCTCGATCAGTTCCATACGGTCGAGCAGCGGACGTGGAATATCCTGAACAGAGTTTGCTGTCGCAATAAACAGTACCTCTGACAGATCAATCGGAACCTCGATATAGTGGTCGCGGAACTTACAGTTCTGCTCTGCGTCGAGCACCTCAAGCATGGCAGATGCAGTGTCGCCCTTATAATCGCTGCTCATTTTATCGATCTCATCAAGCAGCATCAGTGGGTTTTTCACGCCGGCACTGCGCAGACCATTGACAATACGTCCCGGCATCGCACCGACATAAGTTTTCCGGTGTCCACGGATCTCCGCCTCGTCACGGACGCCGCCTAAACTGATTCGAACATACTTTTTATCAAGTGCACGCGCCACGGAACGGGCAATGCTCGTCTTTCCGGTACCAGGCGGTCCGACTAAACATACGATCGGGCTCTCGCCCTTTTTCGTCAGATTGCGCACAGCAAGGAACTCTAACATACGCTCTTTTACTTTTTCCAATCCGTAATGATCTTCATTTAAAATGCGCTCTGCATTTTTCAGATCCTTGTTATCTTTGGATGCCTTATTCCACGGCAGTTCTAACATGGTCTCGATATAACCGCGACTGACTGCACTCTCCGAAGAACTTCCACTGATATTTTTAAAGCGTAAGATCTCTTTTCTGATCTTTTCTTTGACTTCTTTGTCTGCCTTTAACTTTTTCAACTGTTCTAAATAGGCATCCGCATCTGACTCCGCATTATCCTCGCCGAGTTCTTCCCGGATCAGCTTCATCTGTTCACGCAGGATATATTCCTTCTGGTTCTTATCCACACGTTTCTTTACTTTTGCCTGGAATTCATTTTTGATCGCAGTGATCTCAATTTCTTTTAAAAGAAGCGCCATCAAAACTTCATAGCGCTCCGTCAGTGAAACTGCCTCTAATATTTCCTGCTTCTGTTCATAATAAAAAGGAAGATTGTTGGCGATCAGATCCATGATCTTCGGCAGATTCTTTTCTTCCCTGACCTGTCTGCGCATTTCACCTCCGACACGCGGGTTGACAGTTACATATTTTTCAAATGTGTCCTGTACACTGCGCACCATAGCCGTTTTTGCCTCGTCCGACAATCCCTCATCAATTTCTTCACACCGCGTGAGTTCCACCTCTAAAAAGTCCGTCTGAGAAACAAAAGCGGACAATTGTGCCCGCTCTGTTCCTTCCACTAAAACTCTGACGATGTTGTTTTGTAATTTTATGACCTGCCTGACCTCTGCAATAATACCGATATGATATAAATCTTCGATGCCAGGCTCTTCCTGCTCCACATCACGCTGTGCAACAAGGAAGATCTTCTGTTCATCCATCATACTCTGTTCTACTGCATGAATCGACTTTTCACGGCTCACATCAAAATGTGCGATCATCCCCGGAAGGATGACCATTCCGCGAAGTGCCACCGCAGGCATTTTCATCGCTTTATTATCCAACCTGTTTTTCCTCTATCTTTTCAAGTTCACGTTCTTCGATCGCAAGCTGTTCATCCACCATCTCTTTTGTGATCTGGCACTGTGTAATGGATTCATCCGATGGAATGTGGTACATCAGATCTAATGTAACAGCCTCCATGATCGCACGAAGTCCACGCGCTCCTGTCTTGCGCTCTAACGCTTTATCTGCAATCGCCTCAAGTGCTTCTTTGTCAAAGTCAAGCGCTACACCGTCTAACTCAAACAGCTTCTGATACTGTTTGGTCAGCGCATTTTTCGGCTCCTGTAAAATGCGGATCAATGCGTCCCTGTCAAGCATATCCAAAGATACCGTTACCGGCACACGTCCGATAAACTCAGGGATCAACCCGAACTTTACAAAATCCTGTGGAAGTGCATGTTTTAACACATCACCGATATTGTAATCTCTCTTGTCACGGATATCTGCATTAAATCCGATCGTCTTCTGATCCATTCTGGTCTCAATGATCTTCTCAAGTCCGTCAAACGCACCGCCGCAGATAAATAAGATGTTGGTCGTGTCGATCTGGATCAACTCCTGCTGCGGATGCTTTCTTCCACCCTGTGGCGGAACAGACGCAACAGTTCCCTCTAAGATTTTTAATAATGCCTGCTGTACACCCTCACCGGATACATCTCTGGTGATGGATACATTTTCAGATTTTTTGGAGATCTTGTCGATCTCGTCGATATAGATAATTCCGCGCTGTGCACGTTCAATGTTATAATCAGCCGCCTGAATGATCTTTAAAAGGATATTTTCAACATCCTCTCCAACATATCCGGCCTCCGTCAGTGTGGTCGCATCTGCGATTGCAAATGGAACGTTTAAGACTCTCGCTAATGTCTGTGCCAACAGTGTTTTTCCGGAACCGGTCGGTCCTAACATCAGAATGTTGCTCTTCTGAAGCTCTACACCGAGGTCATCTCCGGCCATGATTCTTTTATAATGGTTATAGACAGCCACAGACAGCACTTTTTTTGCCTGATCCTGTCCAATGACATAATCATCCAAAAATGCCTTTAACTCTTCCGGCTTTAACAGATTAATCTGCTCTTCCGGCTCTGCCACTTCACCTGCTGCCTCATCATTTTCTAATTCTTCATCGATAATTTCAGCACAGATATCCACGCACTCGTCACAGATATATGCACCGTTTGGTCCTGCAATCAGCTTGCGAACCTGATCCTGCGTCTTCCCGCAAAAGGAACAACGGAATTTATCGTCATTTCTTCCTGCCATAATTGCTGTTTCTCCGTATTCTATCGATTTGTGATGACATCATCAATCAGACCATATGCCTTTGCTTCTTCCGCAGACATATAATAATCACGCTCTGTATCTGCTGCGATCACATCATATGGTTTTCCGGTATTTGCAGCAAGGATCTCATTCAAACGTTTTTTCGTCTTTAAGATATTCTCTGCTGCAATCTGGATCTCTGTCGCCTGACCTTTTGCTCCACCGGACGGCTGATGGATCATGATCTCTGCGTTCGGAAGCGCAAGTCTCTTTCCTTTGGTACCGCCGGAAAGTAAAAATGCTCCCATACTTGCTGCAAGTCCGATACAGATCGTGGATACATCACATTTGATGTACTGCATTGTATCATAAATTGCAAGTCCTGCTGTTACCATTCCACCCGGGGAATTGATATATAACTGGATATCTTTTCCAGGATCTTCTGACTCTAAGAAAAGTAACTGTGCTACGGTAAGACTTGCTGTTGTCTCATTCACTTCTTCTCCGAGGAAAATGATTCTGTCTTTTAATAAACGGGAGTAAATATCATAATTACGCTCTCCCCTGCTGGTCTGCTCAATGACGTAAGGTACTAAACTCATTTTGTTTTCCTCCAATCCATTTTGTTTATAAAAATTTAATTATTGCTTATATGCTTAAACAGACCGGCCCGAATGAGCCAGTCTGTTGTATGTTGTCCGCTTTCGACGAAGCCTCTCTTATTCTTCTGCGTTTTCTTCTGCGTTTTCTT
>ULKU01001520.1_pt1 | contig 16249 bp, 9 predicted proteins | sample 1951221 | NCBI WGS metagenome assembly ULKU01 (sample SAMEA4835507, study PRJEB28245) | human gut metagenome | biome: gut microbiome; material: fecal sample | place: Denmark | collected 2008
TTTGCACGTGGGTTGTCCCATGAACGGAATACAGCCTCGATAGCAAGTTTTAACTGCTCAACAGGATCTGAAGGGAAATCTGTACCTAACTGGTTCTTGTACTCAGCCTTGAACTGCTCTGCTAACTCTTTTAAGTCAGCTGCTGTAAGGTCGATATCAAATTTAACGCCTCTCTCTTCTTTCATCTTGTCGATGAGCTGCTCAAAGTATTTTTTACCAACTTCCATAACTACATCTGAGAACATCTGAATGAAACGTCTATATGAGTCATATACGAAACGCTCGAATGCAGGATCCGGATTACCTTTGATCATTGCAGCAACTACTTCGTCATTTAAACCAAGGTTTAAGATGGTATCCATCATACCTGGCATGGAAGCTCTTGCTCCTGAACGAACAGATACTAATAACGGATTCTCAAGATCGCCGAATTTCTTTCCGTTGATCTCTTCCATTTTCTTAACGCCTTCCATAGCCTGAGCCATGATCTCGTCGTTGATCTTGCGACCATCTTCATAGTACTGTGTACAAGCCTCTGTTGTGATTGTGAATCCCTGTGGTACAGGAAGTCCGATGCTTGTCATCTCTGCAAGGTTGGCACCTTTACCGCCAAGCAGGTTACGCATGGTCATGTCGCCTTCGCTAAACATATACACCCATTTGTTTGCCATTTTGATAATTCCTCCTAAAATAAATTACTATGTAATTATGGACACCGTATTTGTTTCCATAATCAAGCCATGTTATGTGCCTTTCTAAAACGCACATATTTATTCTAACATATTTTGTCTAAATAGCAACATTTTTTTTACTGTTTTTCCCTGTTTTTTTGTAACATTTTCACAATGTAAAACTTTGTTCCGTTATGTGGAACATTTTGGATTTGTTTATTTCTTTTTCCATTTTGCATACAGTGTGATTTTCCCCGTGCTGCCTTTCTTAATAGAGGTTACCTTTCTGGTACATTTTTTATCACGGTACCATCCTTTAAACACATACCCTTTTCTTGTTGGTGCTGCCAGTTTTATCATCTTTGAAGTAATGGTATATGTTTTCGGATTTTTCTTATTATTTTTGCCTCCGTTTAATTTGTAGGTAATGGTGTACTTTTCCTTTGCCCATTTTGCATACAGTGTTACTTTTCCGGTACTGCCCTTCTCTATGACAGTTACCTTTTTCTTAAATTTTTTATCACAATACCATCCTTTAAACACATACCCTTTTTTTGACGGATTTGAAAGTTTTATCGTCTTTGAAGTGATTTTATATGTTTTGGGATTCTTCTTATTATTTTTGCCTCCATTCAGGTTATATGTAATCTGATACTGTGCTGCTTTCCACTGGGCATATAAAGTTACGACCTCATCTGCTTTTTTTGTCAGATTTTTTACATAGGCATTTTCCTCATAAAAGGTTCCCTTCCCATCTGGCTGCCTATTCCAGCCTGCAAATGTATATCCTTTCTTTTCAAACTTATTTTTTGAAAGTTTTTCCTTCTGACCCGCCGCACATGCTTTCTCACTCATTTTCCCTTTTGCTGCGCCATTGCCGTCAAATTTTATTTTATAAAGATATGGACACACGACAACCGGAACATTCCTCTTAAATGCTTCTGCATTGATTTTATCTTTGGAGAGACTGGTTATTACATATATTTTTTCAGGTCCGTCTGTCGTTTCCCAGGAAAATGCTTCGCTGCCAATCTCTGTAATCGTCTTTGGCAGCCTTATCTTCCCAAGCACGCCGCCGTCCTTATAAAACGCACAGATTCCAATTGTTTTTACCGCGGTCTGGGAAAGATCAAGTTCCCCCGTTAAATTTTTACAGGATAAAAAAGCATAACTGTCAATCGCCGTTAATGTTTTGGGGAATTTCACGGTTTTTAATCCACTGCAGGCAGAAAATGCACTACCGCCTATTTCTGTAACCAAAGTCTGGGATAAATCCATTTTCTCCAGTGAACTGCAGCCTGTAAATGTGCCAAATCCAATTTTCGTTATATTCTCTGGCAATTTCACCGTTTCCAATGCACTGCACCCCTCAAATGTTCCTTCCAATTCCGTTATCCCTGTCTGTGACAAATCTGCTTCTTCCAACAGCGTGCAGTCTGCAAACACACCCGCTCCATCATTCACTTCCAGCACGTCAATATCTTCAAATCCGCCACACTTTACCTGACGGATGTTTTTATTTTTTACAGCAGCTAAGTCGAAATACCAGTTTCCTCTGCTCCATCTATAAGAAATCAGACTGTAATACAATCCATCCTTCAGCAAGCCATCAACTCTATATATCTGATGATTTGATAATTCTGCAATCTCCTCCGGGGACAGGTCAAAATACCCGTCAGAATACCCCTGATACTCCCATTCTTTATCTACCGAATAAGAGTTGCGGCTGCACCATGTAGCATCTGCAAAAATCCATTTTCCATTTTCACTGTCATAAACAGCATTGTATTCATGGGCATGCCCCTCTAAATCCATGCACGGAATTCCAATGGAAATGCACAATGTTCTCATAAGGCTTGCATAACCCGAACACATAGCACGCTTTTGCTCGTACACCTCATACGGTGACCAATAACTTGGCTTATTATTATAATAGGCATAATAATCATAATAAGTTCTGTCCGCAACAAATGCCATAATCGCTTTTATTTTCTCATACTGTGTAGTACACCCGGCTACAGCCTGTAATGCAGCCTGTCTTAATTCCTCAAACTGGGCATCTGTTATAGCATTCCTTTCAGGATCTGTTAAAAAGTAATCCGGGTCTGCATATTTATTAATCAGAGTCCAGGCCTTCTGTTCCGCTGCAATCTGCTCTTCACTTGCGTCCCCCTTGATTGAAGTTTCTTCCCGTTCTTCTGTTTCTTCTTCCATTTCCGGCAGTTCTGTTTCTGTGTCTGGCTGCTCTGTCTCCTCCGGCTGTTCTTCTGTGTCTGGCTGCTCTGTCTCCTCTGACTATTCTTCTGTGTCTGGCTGTTCTGTTTCTTCCGACTCTGGCTGCTCCGTATTCTCCCGTTTCTCCTGTTCGCCTGCCTGTGTCTCCTGACGTTCACGATCCATCAGATCCAGTTCTTCCGTATCCGCATATTTTTCATTTACTTTCTCTGATGCCGATTCCGTTTTTTCTGTCTCTGCAATCACATTCGCCTGCATATTTACCGGCATCCCACCAACCAAAACAGTCGCAGCCAGCAATGCCGTAAAAGTTTTTTTCATCCTTCCTTTCATAAACTAAAACTCCTCCTTCATTTGTACCGCTATGTTACATTACCTTTTCTATATAACCGCAATACGACTATTTTCAATTGTTTGCGAAATCATTTCTATCATATCTCCGCAGACTATCTGCCTGTACATACTTCAAAATATTTTTCTTCTCCTCCGCGAGGTGCGCATCCCGCCCGGAGGGCGTTTTCATTTATAGGACGTAATTTCCTATGAATGAAAAACAGACGGATCATTCCCACCCAACAGGAATAATCCGTCTGTCTTTTTCTTTTTATTCTCCGCTTCGAAAAATCCTAGAAATCTACTTCCGTGTCATAGTAACAGCATTTCAACAGCTTTTCCATCTCCTCCTGGCTCGGCTGTCTCGGGTTTGATCCTGTACATGCATCTAAGATTGCATTGGCTGCGATCTCCGGCAGTCTCTCTAAGAACACTTCTTCCGGTACAAAGCCCTGCTCGGTCGGATAACTGTCTGCACCATAATTCTTAATACAGTGCGGAATCTTTAAGTCATCATTCATACCACGCAGATATTTGATCAGAAGTTCCACTTTCTCGTCTAATGAATCACCGCCAAGTCCCATGAAATCTGCGATCTCACCATAACGTTTCTTTGCAGTTTCATCTTTGGCGTTAAATGCGATCACTTTCGGCAGATACATTGCGTTGGCTGCACCGTGGATGATATGTGCGCCGTAATCCGCAAATGCAGCACCGGTCTTATGTGCCATGGAATGTACGATACCAAGCAGTGCATTGGAAAATGCCATACCGGCAAGACACTGTGCATTATGCATGTTATCTCTCTTTTCCATATCCCCGTTATAAGATCCTACCAGATCACGCTGGATCATCTTGATTGCATGCAGGGCAAGCGGATCTGTGAAATCACAGTTCGCTGTCGATACATATGCCTCGATTGCATGTGTCATCGCATCCATTCCGGTATGTGCTACCAGTTTCTGTGGCATTGTCTCTGCAAGTTCCGGATCAACGATTGCAACATCCGGTGTGATCTCAAAGTCAGCGATCGGATATTTGATACCTTTCTCATAATCGGTGATGATGGAAAATGCAGTTACCTCTGTTGCAGTTCCCGAAGTTGAGGAAATCGCACAGAAATGCGCTTTCTTACGAAGTTTTGGAATACCAAACACCTTGCACATATCCTCAAATGTGATATCCGGATATTCGTATTTGATCCACATAGCCTTTGCCGCATCGATCGGCGAACCTCCTCCGATCGCAACGATCCAGTCCGGACCAAACTCTTCCATCGCCTTTGCGCCCTTCATTACGGTCTCCACCGATGGATCCGGCTCAATTCCTTCAAAAAGCTGTACTTCCATGCCGGCTTCTTCCAGATACTGTTTTGCGCGTTCAAGAAAACCGAAACGTTTCATGGAACCACCGCCTACGCAGATAATCGCCTTTTTGCCTTCAAACGTCTTTAATGCTTCCAATGCCCCTTTTCCGTGATACAAATCGCGTGGTAATGTAAATCTTGCCATCTTTCCTCCAATCTGCCGCCATCAAAAGGCCGCCCCCTGACACATACACATGCCTGTATTTTTTGTGTCATTTACTGTGTGCAACTTTTATATAACCATCACATATTTTGTTAATTAAATAACAATATGTATTGTAATATTATATCACATCTTTCAAAAATAAGAAGCATTTTTATGCATTTTTAATAATTCTTAATATTTTCTAAGCATTGTTTTTAAATCCACATTTTGGACAGATATTTCCTCCCTTATATACATAACCACAGCGGAAGCAGCAGATCGTATCATGTTTTTCTTTCGCCAGATAAGAAATATTTCGCGAATCCGGTTTTTCCTGTAAATAATGAATAAATTCATTCAATACCCCGGCATATGCCGTGAGCTGCTTATTTTCTACCGCATATGGAATTTTCGTCTTTTTCCCATTTTTCTCTGTCACATACACACCACGGTTTAAAAGTCCTGTGGATGCAGTGATCTCATCTATGGACGGAACATCAATACGGTAAGATGTCATCAGTGTGCTGTAATATAGATGTTCCGGTGTCAGGATAATCCCCTCTTTTCCACTGTTGTTTCTCGATGTGTCCACCACAAAAATCGGATATTCAAACAGACCGTTTCCTGCGGCATAGGATGCCATGGCATAATCGATAACCTCTGTTTCCTGCGGCGCTGCCTGCTTTAACAGCACTTTTCTCGCCGGGTAAAAATAATGTTTCTGGCTTTCTGTGATTCCCGCCTCTTCCAGTTCATTTTTCAGCTTATTTACAAGCTGTTCACACTCATCCGTCTTGATCTTGGAAAGACGCCTGCTTAAAAGTTCTAATGCATTATCCTTTAAATCCGGTAAATATGGTCCTTCTGCAATCTTCTGATACGCATCCATTCCCTCATCAAAGGACATGTGTGCCGGATCACCGGTAATTTCTGCGATCTCATTTTCATCCATTTGACGGATTTTATTCTCGATCTGCTCAAAATACGGCAAAACCAGCCCCGGCTCAAACTCCTTTTCTTTCAGACGCTCCTTAAGCTCTGTCAGATCATCTCTGGTGATTTTTCTCGACTGGCGGATCATATTTTTTATTTCCTGCTGTTCGGCAAGATTTTTCTGCGATTCTAACCGTTCCTGATATGGGGTTAAATCTACTCCTTCGTATTCTTTTAATTTCTCCCGAAGTGCATGGTAACGTGCCCTGTCCATATTAGGCGGCATTTTCCCAACCAGCTCTGCGACTTCCCGCTCTGCCTGTGTCTGCATTTTCTGTTTCAGATTTAAAAGCAGATTCTGTTTTTTCTCCTGCGGCAGCTTTTCCTCTGCAATCTCGTCATAGACACGGCGCATCACGGCATAATTTTTATCTGCGCAGTTCTCTGCCTTTTTATTTAACGCGGCAAGCTTTCTGTCCTGTTCTTTTTCCTCTAACACATCCAGGTATTGTTTCCGCTCTTCGGGCGAAATTCTTGTTTCATGCATGAGCTGGTGTTTTAATTCGGAAAGCTGGCGCTCTGACATACGGTCTGCGACTCCAAATTTAGCCTGATAAGTTTCACGGGCTTTCTGTGCCTCCGCATCATTTACCTGTGCATATTTTTCATCGGACGATTCCCCACCAATCCGCCCAGCTTCGTGCGGCTGCCTGCTGTCACTCTCATATCTGGAAGCGTTCACATGGCGGCTTTCCGTTTCATTTTGACGTACATCTTCATATTGCTTTTTGTGCTCGTTCCGCTTCCATCCACTTTCACCCGCGCTTTCATTTCCATGCTGTTTTTCTGCGTGCCGGTTCTTGCTCTCATCCTGCTCTTCTTCATCATCTGTGACTTCGTCCTGATCTGATGCAGGCGTACTCTTTAACTTTTTACGACGCTTTTTTTCCTCCTGTATGGCAGGTTCGCAGGCTGCAATACTGCTTTCCGGGAAAAACCCCTCTTCTATCTTATTTAATAATTCCTCAAAGTCTGCATCTGAATATTCCGGCAGATCCTCGCACAGTTCCTCAAGTGGCTGCTGCTCGTCCTCGACACCCGCCGGCTTTCTGCCGTCCTCATACTCATTATAACGGCTGTTTGCCTCATGCTCGCCGTTACGCCCCATCAGCTCAAGATAATCTTCGTATGCCTTTTTATCCTCCTCAAAATCCATCAGATAAATATCGCCGTCTCCAAGAAGTTTCCATGGGCGCGGCGTATAAAATCTGTGACACGCTGCACAGGTACATGCTTTTGCCAAAAGGACTACTCCCTCAGGCGTCTCGATTCGAAACTCTTTTCCTTTCGGATACATGATCATATGCAGATTTCCTTTGCATTTTGGGCAGCGGTAACCAACTTTATAAAAGTTATTGCCAATCCTGCCTTTTGCTCTTTCTGACAGTGAAAGTTCTGTTCTCTCAAAAACAGTATGCGCCATCTTCCATTCAACTTTATGCCAGAGTCCCTGTTCCTCGTCTGCTTCCTCTTCCTTCTGCACTGCTTCTTTTGCCTCAAGTGCCGCCTGTATCACATCTTCATAGGTAATACGCTTTCCTGCATGATAAAAACGAAAATACTGCGTGGTATATTCCGGTTCAATATAGATTCCTGCAAGTACATGCCCGAAAAGAGTATTCAGCTGCTCCGTATTTTTTTCCACACGAAGTCCCTGGATCGTTCCCCATTTTCCAAATGCATACAGGATCATATTGATCACATCCCGTACTGCTGCCTCATCGGTATCTTTGATCTCATCTTCTTTGATCGGCAGATCTACAATATTTTCCGCCACTTTTCTGCTGTCAAAATGAAAAAACAGGGAGCGCACTTCCCCCTGTAAAATGAGATAATTATCAAGTGCCACAAAAAGACCTGTCCAGTTTACATTTGCATGCATGGTCTTTATCAGCCGTTCAAATGTCATTTTTAATTCGCTATCTGCTTTTAATACGATCACTTTTTTCACCTCTTACTTTTCAAATGCAGATTTTTCCTTCAAGATCTGTGCAAATCCCATATGAAGTTCTTCTTTTGCCCACTCAAAATCAATCTCCTGATTGCTGTCATTCAAACAGACGCTTCCACTCTTCTGATGACCTATATCAGCCACAATCCTGCTGTTATCATTTGAGACATCATAATACCGGCAGAGTCTTCTTACATTGCCGGGAACAAAACCGCCAGTCAGTTTCTGATACTCCCTGAGCACATACTGGCTGACATCCTCTTTCTGACGGAATTTATGGCTGCACACCTCGTTTAACAACTCCGGTTCTAATTCCCACATTTTCACAAAAGTACTCTTTTTAAAAGGAGACGGCCCATGAACCGTGTAAAATCCTGTAAACAACGGGAACGCCAGTTCTAACATATTATAAATAAAATACATAAACGGATAACCGGGATGGAAATATGCTCCCGGCTGTTTTTTCATATTTTCACGTTTGTCAAAATATTTTGCCAGAAGCATGGTATTATTCAGGTAAATATATGGCATGACCTGATCTTTTGTATTTGCCACATCAGGCTGAAGAGCCAGCATATCCACCGGAAGATCATTTTTAAAATACTGTTCCGGTCTGACCTTTTTTATCAGAAACATATCATCATTAAAATATACAAAATTCTCTGCCAGACCTGGGATTCTGTGCATATTCCACTCAATGGCATGTGAATTAAATGTCGGCAGATATTTTTCTGGAATAAAATCTTTATGATTTACAATATTTAACTTCGGATGTTCTTTATTTAACCAGGATGGCAGATGCCCCCATGTAACAAAGTGTATCCTGCGCACCCATGGTGCAAAACGCTCCACACCACGAAACCAGTACCTCAGCAGATCCCAGTCCCTGTATCTCTCTTTTCTGTCATCCTGTTTCTGCGACAGATCCGGCTGTATACTGTACTCCATTTTCTGTTTCTGCCAGTCCGGATCATTGCCATCTACCCATGTGATCACAAAATCAATTTCCGGAATGTTATTGTCGCGTGTCATAATAATCTCCATTTCTGCCCAGCAAACATCTTTTTCATCTGCATAATAAATTTCACTGTTATCATGATAAAACAAATCCTGCAAAATGAAAATCCCATTTATCTGCTTAATTTATATTTTTTTAAGAAATACTGGTTTTTCCCTGTTTTAAGGCATTTCCGTTTCTTTTGTTAGCACTCATTAAAAAAGAGTGCTGATTTTCTATTGACTTTTGAAATTTGCGGTTATAATATTAGATTCAGGCAGCAGCGAGGCGGATCTGCCCACTGCATTTTATTACGATTATAAAGGAGTGTTTGAATATGGCAGAGAAATATGGAAATCTTTCAATTAACAGCGATAATCTGTTCCCGATTATCAAAAAATGGTTATATTCCGATCACGACATCTTCTTCCGTGAGCTGATCAGTAACGGATGTGATGCGATCACAAAATTAAAAAAACTCGAAATGATGGGCGAATATACATTACCATCTGACTACAAACCGGAGATCCACGTTGTTGTAAATCCGGAAGAAAAAACCTTAAAATTTATCGATAATGGTCTTGGTATGACCGCAGACGAGGTTGAGGAATACATCAACCAGATCGCATTTTCCGGCGCAACAGATTTCATTGAAAAATACAAAGACAAAGCAAACGACGATCAGATCATCGGTCACTTCGGACTTGGCTTCTACTCCGCATTCATGGTAGCTGATCAGGTAACGATCGATACATTATCCTACAAAGACGGCGCAACGGCTGTTCACTGGTCCTGCGACGGCGGTACTGAATTTGATATGGCTGACGGCACCAAAGAAGGCGTCGGTACAGAGATCACCCTTTTTTTAAACGAGGATTCCGTTGAATTTTCCAACGAGTACCGTGCAAGAGAAGTCATCGAAAAGTACTGCTCTTTCATGCCGACTCCGATCTTCCTTGAGAAGGCAAACGCTGAGACAGAATATGAGACGATCGACGCCGCTGATAAATTAGACACAGACACCGTCGTTGAGACGATCCATGAGGAAGCAAAAACAGAGGAGAAAGAAAACGAAAACGGCGAAAAAGAAGTCGTTGAAGTTTCTCCTGCAAAAGATAAATTAAAGATCGTAAAGCGTCCGGTTTCATTAAACGATACCAACCCTCTCTGGGCAAAGAGTCCGAACGAATGCACCGACGAAGAATACAAAGCATTTTACCGCAAAGTATTCTTAGATTACAAAGAACCATTGTTCTGGATCCACTTGAATATGGACTATCCGTTCAACTTAAAGGGTATCCTGTACTTCCCGAAGATCAATACCGAGTATGATTCCATCGAGGGAACCATCAAACTTTACAACAATCAGGTATTTATCGCCGACAACATCAAGGAAGTCATTCCTGAATTCTTAATGCTCTTAAAAGGTGTGATCGACTGCCCGGATCTGCCGCTTAACGTATCCAGAAGTGCACTGCAGAACGATGGTTTTGTAAAGAAGATCTCCGAGTACATCACCAAGAAAGTAGCTGACAAGCTGATCGGTATGTGCAAGACGGATAAAGAAAATTACGAGAAATACTGGGACGACATCAGCCCGTTCATCAAATTCGGCTGTCTGAAAGATACCAAGTTCTGTGACAAGATGAACGATTACATCCTGTTCAAGAATCTGGATGACAAATATCTCACTCTTCCGGAACTCTTAGTCAAAGAGGAAGAAAAGAAAGACGAAAACAAAGATGAAGCTGAGGTATTAGATGCTGACGGCAATCCGATCAAAAAGGAAAGCACCGATGCAGCAGATGAGAATACTGAGGAAAAAGATGAGCGCAAGGTAATCTACTATGTAACTGACAAACTTCAGCAGGGTCAGTACATTAAGATGTTCAAAGAGCAGAACATGGACGCTGTCATCTTAGACCACAACATTGATACTTCCTTCATCTCACAGCTTGAGCAGCGCAATGAGCATTATAAATTCATGCGTATTGATGCAGATGTCACAGAATCCTTAAAAGACGAGACTTCCGCTGAGGACTTAAAGGCTGAGACAGATACCCTGACTGATGTGTTTAAAAAAGCTTTAAACAACGATAAACTGACTGTCAAAGTTGAGAAGCTGAAAAATGCGGATATCGCTTCTGTCATCACGCTTTCCGAGGAAGGCAGACGTATGCAGGATATGATGAAGATGTATGCAATGAACGGCATGGGCGGCATGGATCCGAACATGTTTGCTGCGGATCAGACCCTGACCTTAAACGCAAACAATGAACTTGTAAAATATATCTTTGAGCACAAAGATTCCGAGCATGTTCCGATGTTCTGTGAACAGCTTTACGATCTTGCAATGCTTTCCAACCAGCCGCTGTCTGTTGACGCTATGGCAAAATTTGTACAGCGCAGCAATCAGATCATGATGCTTTTAGCAAAATAATTTTTACAGAATACAAGCCCCTGCAAAACCTGTAGATACGAGTTTTGCAGGGGCTTTCTCATGCTGTTTTTTATCGTGTTTATACCTGAATTTCTATAAAAATATTATTTTGCTGCCGTATAGATTGCGATCATATCTTCCACATCCAGATGCTTTACTTTTCCAAGATTGCCTCTGACTGCCGCATTACACTTTTCTGCCAGTTCTTTTATCTGTTCTTCTGTCGGCGCAATGCCAAGTTCCGTTAATGATGTCGGCATATAGATTTCCCGGTAAAAATCCTCCATTGCAGCAATGCCTGCCTCTGCCGTCTTCTGTTCTGTTTCCTGCGGCTCCACACCCATAACGTGCTCTGCAAACTGCACAAATCGTTCAATACGCTCCCCGCAGACATAGCGTGCCCAGCTTCCCCAGATCGCGGCAAGCCCTGCTCCATGTGCCACATCAAACATTCCACCAAGCTCGTGTTCTAATTTGTGCGTTGCCCAGTCACCACCATCCGTTCCGCAGCCGGTCAGTCCATTATGGGAAAGACTTCCCGCCCACATGACTTCCGCGCGCGCATCATAATTTTCCGGCTCTTTTACAAGGATTTTTGCATTTCTGATCACCGTGCGCATCAGTGCTTCGCTGATCCCGTCGGTCAGTTCCATGTTTTCACTGTGATTGAAATAACGCTCCATTGTGTGCATCAGGATATCCGTACACCCGCATGCCGTCTGATACGGCGGAAGCGTCATCGTAAGTTCCGGGTTTAAAACAGCAAACTTTAATCGGCTGTAATCGGTCGTGCATCCTCTCTTCATGCCGCCATCTTCCTTTGTTATTACGCAGGAACCGCTCATCTCACTTCCCGCCGCCGCGATCGTAAGCACTACACCGATCGGCAGACATGCAGTCGGTTTCCGTTTAAAATCAAAGAAATCCCACACGTCTCCTTCATTTGCAACACCATATCCGATCGCCTTTGCGGAATCAATGACACTTCCGCCGCCGACGGCAAGGATGAAATCGACATTTTCTTTTTTACAGAGTGCGATTCCTTCATACACCAGAGAAAGTCTCGGGTTTGGAACGACACCGCCCAATTCGACGTAAGTGATCCCCTCTTTATCAAAGATTGCCTCGATCCTGTCTAACAGACCGGAGCGTCTGGCACTGCCGATTCCATAATGGATGAGAACCTTTTTACAGTTCTGTTCTTTTATCAGGTTTCCAACTTTTTGTTCCGCACCTTTTCCGAAAACAACTTTTGTCGGTGCATAATAATTAAAATCGTTCATTTTGCTCCTCATTCCCACATGTAAAAGTTCTTATTTCCTCTTTTCATAACTACTTCTAGTTATATAAGCTATTATCGGTAAGAAAACGTATCTGCTTTAGTCTGAACAAGCTCGCAGGAAACCATCACCGGTTCTCTGCGGGCTTACACTCTCTTATCGTATCTTCTTATTATATATCTGTCTGACAAACTATCTACATTGAAATTTTATCAAGTATTCCGGTCAGATGTGCGATCGTCACCCCATAATTTGTCATCGGAACCTGCTGTTTTTTGGCACGGTCGATCCGCGACATCACATATTTGCGGTTAAACATGCATGCACCGCACTGGATGATCAGATCATAGCCGGATAAATCCTGTGGAAAATCCGTTCCACTCATGATGTCTACGGTAATGCCCTCTCCTGCGCGCTTTTTTAACATGCGCGGGATTTTGACTCTTCCGATATCTTCCTGCAGTGGCGCATGGCTGCAGCATTCTGCGATCAGAACATGCGATTCATTTGTCAGGGAATCTAACATTTTTGCACCTTCCACATAGTAAGGAAGATCTCCTTTATACGCTGCAAACAAAACAGAAAATGAGGTCAGCATGCTCTCTTTCGGCTTGTGCTCATACACATAGCCGAATACCTGTGAGTCTGTGATGATCAGTTTCGGCGGTTCTTTTAAGGCTGCAAGTGCCGGCAATAGTTTATCTGTTGTCACACTCATGACCAGGCACTTTTTATCCAAAAGTTCCCGTAATGTCTGCACCTGCGGCAGGATCAGACGTCCTTTCGGCGCCTGGATATCCTGCGGCATGACCAGTAAGACGAAATCTTCTTCTGTGACGAGATCTCCCGTGATCAGCCTATCTCCGTAATTTTCCGGCACAAGGCGGGCGAGTTCTTCCCTGACTGTGTCGATCCCTGCCCCCGTTTTGGCACTGACTGTGAGCGCCTGTTTTCCTGTTTTTTCTTTGATATAAGAAGCAAATTCGTCCGTATGCGGATCAATATCTGCTTTCCCGACGAGGAACAAAACAGGCGTATTTTTTTCTTTCAGAAACTGATACCACTTTAATTCTTCTGTGAGATCCGGTAAGTTCTCCTGATTTTTCTCGGACGACTGTTGTAATTTTTCTTTTGCATCTTTCGTCTCTGAAGCATCCTCTCTGCAGGCATCCGCGCCAGATACCACGATCACAGCGATATCCGCCTTTTCCGCTGCCAGTTTCGTTTTCTCCACACGGCGTTCCCCAAGCTCAGTCTCATCATCAAATCCCGCTGTGTCAATAATCACACAGGGACCAAGCGGACTGATCTCCATCGGCTTATAGACCGGATCCGTCGTCGTTCCGGCAACATCTGCAACAATGGAGACTTCCTGATGTGTGAAGGCGTTGATAAAAGAAGATTTCCCGCTGTTTGTTTTCCCGAACACACCAATATGCAGACGGTTGCTGCCTGGTGTATCATTCAGTGTTCCTGCCATAGTACTCCTTTCGGACAATCTACCCGGCAGCACGGATTTTCCCGCTCTGCTTTCTGTTTGTCCATTTAAGATATGCATCCCGTTTTTCTTCTCTTAAAATCTGAAATCACGTTTTCCCTCTGCGATATCGTGGATGTGCTCGTATGCAGTCTGTTTTACTTTCGGATTCGGAATTTTTTCAAGTTCTCTGTCGATCAGCTCCATACCAAGACGTTTTGTCTCTTCGCTTGCATAATCTTCCAGATATTCTTTTAATGTCATCAGCGCATTCGGGTGACAGCAGTTTAAGATCTGCATGTTTTTACAAAGTGCCATAAAACGGTCACCGGTTCTTCCCTCGCGGTAACATGCAGTACAGAAACTTGGGATATACCCCAGTTTGATCAGCCAGTTCACAACTTCATCTAAGGTTCTCTGGTCGCTGACATCAAACTGCTCGCTGGTCACTTCTCCTTCTTTTTCCGGCTCTGCGTAGCCGCCGACGCTTGTTTTTGATGCACCGCTGATCTGGGAAACGCCAAGCGGAAGGACTTTGTTTCTCACTTCCTGGCTCTCTCTTGTTGAGATGATCATTCCGGTATATGGCACGGAAACACGGATCAGAGCACAGATCTTTGCAAATGTGTCGTCAGAGATGCCATTGTCAAATGCAGACGGATCAATGTCATCTGCATGCTTGATTCGCGGTACACTGATAGTATGCGGTCCGACTCCATGTACTGCCTCTAAGTGTTCTGCGTGCATCAAAAGTCCTGCAAACTCATAACGGTAAAGGTCAAGTCCAAACAATACGCCAAGTCCTACATCATCAATTCCGCCCTCCATTGCACGGTCCATCGCCTCTGTGTGATATGCGTAATCGTGTTTCGGTCCGGTCGGATGCAGCTTTTCATAGCTTTCTTTATGGTAAGTCTCCTGAAACAGGATATAAGTTCCGATTCCAGCTTCTTTTAATTTGCGGTAATTTTCCACGGTCGTTGCAGCAATATTGACATTGACACGGCGGATCGCACCGTTTTTATGTTTGATGCTGTAGATGGTCTTGATGCACTCTAAGATATATTCGATCGGGTTGTTGACCGGATCTTCGCCCGCCTCAATGGCAAGACGTTTATGTCCCATATCCTGCAATGCAGTAACTTCTTTTACGATGTCTTCCTGCGTCAGTTTCTTTCTTGCAATGTGTTTGTTTTTCAGATGATACGGACAGTATACACAGCCGTTCACGCAGTAGTTTGACAAATAAAGCGGTGCAAACAATACGATACGGTTTCCGTAAAAATCTTTTTTGATCTGCTCTGCAAGTGCATAAACTTCCTGGATTTTTTCAGGAATCTCACATGCTAAGAGGACAGATGCCTCCCTATGATTTAAGCCCTTTCTTAATTTTGCCTTCTCGATGATCTCATCGATCAGTGCCACATTGTCCTTGTTGGCATCTGCATAGGCAAGTGTCTCTCTGATCTCCTCATCTGAAATAAACTCTTCTGCTTTTAATGATTTTGCGTTATACATACATTCTTCCTTTCTTTCCGGTCAGTTTGCGCCCGCTTGCTTTCCGGTTAGTGTATTTTTATATGGACGACAGACTGCTCTTTTTGCAGAACTGTCGTATAAAACCAGTAGATCCGCCTTAAGTCTGCTGGCTTTTTGTCAATTTGTGATTTCTGAAGTTATCTTATGTCCGCCCGTTCTGTCTCACAGATGGCTGATACTTTCCATTCTGCTTTCTTATGGCTGAAAATCGCCCCTGTTTACGGCTACCTGATAGCCAATGCTTTCCATTCGTTTCTGCATGCAGAAGCGGCACTCTGCTGCCTCGTCACCGGTGCAGATCTTATTATCATATAATTTATATTTCTCCCGCACGGCAACCGGGGATAAATTCGGCATGACGACATTTGCTCCCGCTAAAATTCCAAGCTCCCTGCCCTTGGGATGAATCGTTCCAAGCGCTGTGGTCGCCGGGAGAAGTACATGCGGATGGATCAGTCTGATAATGGAAAGCAGCCGCAGTGTCATCTCCATAGTGCCCGCTGTCTCAGTACCAAACGGCGTATCTTTCTGCGGGATAAACGGACCAATACCGACCATCTGCGGTTTCAATCTACGGATAAACTGCAGATCTTCCCACAGGGTATCTACGGTCTGATAAGGCGAACCTACCATAAATCCGCATCCGGTCTGATATCCGATTTCTTTTAAATCTCTAAGACAGCGCATCCGGTTCTGATAGGACATCTCTGCCGGGTGCAGTTTCTTATAATGTGCCTCATCTGCCGTCTCGTGGCGCAGCAGATACCGGTCTGCCCCCGCATCAAAATATGCCTGATAGCTTGCCCGTTCTTTCTCTCCGAT
>ULKU01014974.1_pt1 | contig 15028 bp, 9 predicted proteins | sample 1951221 | NCBI WGS metagenome assembly ULKU01 (sample SAMEA4835507, study PRJEB28245) | human gut metagenome | biome: gut microbiome; material: fecal sample | place: Denmark | collected 2008
CATTATATCCCATTATAAGTGCTAAAATCCAGGTTATAACCAAACAGCCAACGCACATTAAGACGGCAAATCCCACTTGTGGCAAGCCGTCTTTTTTTAATCCACGAAAGAATTGCGGTCCCACTTTGTAACCGATGGCAAATAAAAATAGTAGAAAGAAAACCGATTTGACCGGCTCTTCAATGGTGATGTCGAGTTGACCTACCAGTACTCCGACCAAAAGTACGCTGGTGACGATTCCCAGACTGAATTGTCCTACTTTGATTTTACCAATCCAGAATCCTGCGGCAATAGTGAGAAAAATAGCCAGTTCTGAATGTTGTCTTAATAGATGTATTACCCATTCCATATATTCTTATTTCTTTTATAATTGCAATCTACAACAGAAGGGATAAAAAGAAGTTGAGTTAAAATCATCCAAATTGTGCATAGTTCTAATATTTTTTGTTTTATTTGCACAGATAGGATGATTGAAGTATGAAAATTGAAGCGATTGTAAAATATATTGTAGTGAGCTTCTTACTGTTTGCAAACTTGAGTTGTAAAGAAAATAAAGACGAAACACTTATAGCAAAAGTAACTGACCTGACAGAAGAAGAAGAGGTTATATCGGATATAGAGTATGATGGTGACGGCAGAATAATACGTTATGGTGATACTCCGATAGTGTATGCGGGCGATAAGGTAACCATAGGAAAAATGGATTGCCTTCATTCGGGAAATAAGCTTTGCTCGGTAACTTTTAAAATGGCTAAAGGCAAGGCGATAGAAAGTCGTACACGTTGTTTGTTGAAAAGAGGTTCGGAAACGTGGGATGTTTTTAAGACTTCGACTTATGAATACGGAGCTGATACATTGTGTATCAAGTCGGACTATTTTGGAGTGGAAGGAAATGATTTCTTAAAACGCGTCTGTACGAAATATATATTTGGTGATGATGGAAAACTGATGGAATCCATTACCTCCCATCATGAATTAAATGACAGTACTTATGTGTGTCATAGTTATTATAATTATGATAATCATATTAATTATCGGGCAAATTTGAATATACAGGCTTATGTAATGGATAGTGATGGCTTGGATGGCTTTTTCTATTTTTTACTAAACTTGGGGGATTTCAGGGTAGATACAGTTTTGCCCAATGATATCGGACGTTGTGTAAATCATGGTGCTGAGACTTATAACGTGCATGCTAACTATAGATTGGATGATGAATCTCCGATAAAGATAGAAGTCCTGTATAATTATACAAAACTTCTCTCTCGTATCGAATTGTCTTATAAGTCATTAAAGTAGTTCATCCAATAGAATATAGATATCTTCTTCCGAAAATCCTTTTTCAATAAGGTATTTTTTGTCTTCCAAATAGAAGGTAAGGAACATGTTACGGTCTTCGCACATACTCTGTGCTTTTTGATAATAGTTGATAGCCGTTTCGATATTTCCTAATGTATAGTATAAATGTCCTGCATTCATCCAGTCTTGCATTTTGGGCTTGGTAGCCTGAAGCAGTAGATCATAATATTTACGTGCTTCTTCATATTTGCCGATAACAAATGAACACCAGCCGATAGCACGGCGTGCATTATTGGGATTTTTTTCCAGGTATTCCACTTTAAAGAAGTACCCCAAAGCCTCTTCGTATCTTTTCAAGGCTACCAGACATTGACCAATCTGTAAGGACAGGTTTAAATTGTCGGGCTGAACAATTTCTACTTTTTTGAAGTATTGCAATGCCTGTTCAGGCATGCCCAGCTTATGGTAACACAAGGCCAGATGACGGTTAGTCCATAAGGCATCCGGGGCAATGATATCAGCTTGTTTATAATAACTCAACGCTTTATCATAATTTCCCAATTTCTGGAGGGAATAACCGGCTTTCTGCCATAACTCGGAGTTGGTTTTATTCTCTTCAAGCAGGATGCTGTATAGCTGGAATGCTTCCTCCATATAATCTTTTTGGAAGAAATAATCTGCCAACTTTTTCAGTTCTTCAGGTTGGGTTATTGCTTTTTTAAGGCTGTTATATTTCCACAGTTCAAAGCGGCTTTCGAAGATGTCTTTTTCTTCGGAACGGCGAGACCATAATTTGAAGAAGCGGTATAAATCATGAATATACTGGCGACTGATATTCTCTTTTTTCAAGGTGGACTTCGTCATCTTTGTTATCTGTTCCAGCTGTTCTTGCGATACAGAGCTTTGCTCGTTCATCTGATGTATCATCAGCTCTCTTTGCGATTCAGGCATTTGTATCAAGCTGAAACAGAAAGAATATTTATCTGAATTGCAGAAGGAATCGCTATTGAGTATAATGTCCAATAAGGACATTCTCTTTTCTTCATTATCTCCAAATATGGTAACAATATCGGGAAATTGGCGGTCGAAAGGATAGAACCAATGTGACATTTGGCGGAAAAAGGGGAACTGCTTTAGTTGAGAGAATGTGCTCATATAAACATCAGCTCCCTCCATTTGCAATTCGCCCATTTCACGTAATTTGTCAGTAATGCCCGATTTGTCAATCCAGCTTTCCCATTCCGGGTTAAGATCATCGGAGTCTTCTGTTTCATCGAACCCGATTTTGTTGGAGTTCCCAATTCGCGGATTTCTCATCATTTCGGGAATGATTTCTTCCCGCATCTTCCTGTCTATTTTCTGTGTCTCGCGTGAAAGCTGCAATTGAATCTGTATGGTATGCAGGTTCTTAATAAAATCAGCATCTTCATTGAGCAGTGAGAGCTTTGCACGTGCTTCGGGATACATCATGATACGATGTTCATGGAAAAGTGCAGTTATCACTATACCTACGATAGCACGTTGGTTCACCATAGGATCAGGGTGATTATACGCTTCGAGGAGTAGCATATATTTTCGTATATCAAAAATCCTGGATTGGCTCATCGTGACGGCACTGATGAAGACGCAAAGATCATTGACCGGTACCAGAAGTGATTTGAGCAGTGTCTGGGCTTCCTGTGCTTCGGCTTCCGTCCAATATAAAGAAACCCAGGTTCTTTCGAATAACTCGTTGAGTGCTTTTTCATGACGTTCGCGTATTCCTGCCAATTCTGATTTACAGCGATTGGCATCACTGTAAATCAGAGGAGCTGTCGCAGCATCTTCCGTATAGGCTTCCAATTGCATTTGCAGTTCGGAAAGAGTATGCGGTTTAGCGTGCTCATAAGTGCGTATCAAATCATAATATAAAGCAAAAGAAGATGTACTGTTTTTCATGATATGTGTCCGTTCTGCCATTTCGTAAGCCGATCGGAATATTTTATTATACATATCCTTTTGTTTTGGATCTTTTATGCCCTTTGCGTTGTATTGCAACATCAGATCGTATGTCGTTTGCAGTGTTTCTACGTCAGTACGCAGCTGCCAGCTGGAACATTGGCTGGCCATGGCATGGATTTGTACCAATGCTTCTTTCAAACGATGATTTTCGAGTAAATTGAAAACGTATTCTATTTCATTATGCATATTAGCCATAAGTTATATTTCTATTTATGTGTAAAACAACCGGAAGCCCTTTTAAGTTCTCATTTCAGCCAAGTGGCACGTTTCCATATGTATTCCATCGGTCCGTGTGAATGATGGCTCATCCACCAGCGGCAGAATGTAAACTGCAAGATGAAGAATGCGATACCCGCCAGGCAACTGACAGTGATGCCACATTGGTTGTGAAGAGCAAATCCCCAGTTATAGTATAACATAGAACCTACTATGCTTTGAGTAATATAGTTGGTAAGACTCATCTTTCCGTATGGAGTGATTTTCATTAAAAGATAATGCATATTTGTATTATAGAATGCAAAGATAACTCCCGAAACCAATACCAACATGAATGAGAAGTTAGAAAGCGAGGTGATGATAAGTGATAAAGGGGTCAATATTGATTTATTGACAATGAATGCCGGCAACATATTGCCTAATCCGTATAAAGGAAAGAATGCGATAAGTGCACCGGCAAGTATTTTATTCCATACCTTCAAGTTCTCTTTTTGGAATAGTCCGCGTCGTCCGATTAACATACCCAACAAAAACAAAGCTGCCGTTTGGAATACACGTCCGTGATCCCATGCCCAAGCAAGACTGGCTATTTGTCCTTCCCATAAATTCACCCGGACTGTTTCCAAAAACGAACCATGACTTTGTACGGCAAAGGTGGCATCCCAAAAGCTGCGGGTGGGAATGGCCGGAGTAATGAAAGACGGGTCCAGGCAGGCACGTATTACATAGTAAAGTGGCAAAGGCTGTATCAATAGCACGCAAGCGAGAAGGAATACCCATTTGTCTTTCAGACGGCAGGTGAGGGGCAGGATAAAACCTACCAGTGAATAAAGTACCAGCACTTCCGCGGTGAAGAAGCTGGCATTGATATTGCCTATTAAGAATAACAGGATGAGCCGCCAGCAGAAACGTAATCGGAAATCGTTGCCGCGCATGCGCTGATTATCGTTCTGAATAAAAAAACTAAAGCCGAAGAGAAGGGCAAATACGGCATATGCCTTTCCGCCGAACATGAAGAATAATCCATTCCAGATTGCTTTGTCCGTAAAGTTGAGCCAGTCACTCTGCGTGGTTGTATCTGGAAATGAATAGAAATTAAAATGCTCAATGGAGTGCAGAATGATGATTCCCATTACTGCCAATCCGCGTAGCACATCGGCTACATCTACACGTGCGTGTCCTTTAATTGTGCTTATTACTTTTGTTTCCATGATTTAAACATTGAGTCACAAAAGTAAGTAAAATCTTAAATAGTTGGCTATAATTAGAGGAAGTAATAAGAAAATTCTCTAATTTTGTTCCCATCTTAAACGAAGATATGGACATTTCGGAATTACAACGTATATATGCCGGACACCCGAATACTGCGGGATTGGCTGCGTTATTGGAAGATTCCTCGGTGAGGACTATTTTCCTGGGAGGCTTACATGCTTCAGCGACACCTTTATTTATTTCCTCCTTTATCAGAGAAAATAAACAGACGTTTGTTTTTATATTGGGAGATCAGGAAGAGGCAGGTTATTTTTATCATGACTTGACGCAAGTAAATGGAGAAGAGAATATTTTATTCTTTCCTTCTTCATATCGTCGTGCCATCAAATACGGGCAAAAGGATGCGGCAAATGAGATTCTTCGCACGGAAGTATTGAGCCGTTTGCAGAAAGGTGATACTTTGTGTGTTGTAACCTATCCCGATGCTCTTGCCGAAAAGGTTGTTTCACAAGAAGAACTGACTGATAAAACATTGAAGCTGAGTGTAGGTGAACATGTGGATACTGAGTTTATTGCAGAAGTGCTTACCGGCTATGGGTTTGAGCATGTGGATTATGTGTATGAGCCGGGGCAATATGCAGTAAGAGGAAGCATTATCGATGTTTTTTCTTTTGCTTCTGAATATCCTTATCGCATCGATTTCTTTGGTGACGAGGTGGACAGTATCCGCACTTTTGAAGTGGAGAATCAGCTCTCGAAGGAAAAGAAGCAAAGCATAGCCATTGTGCCGGAACTGACAAAGGCGACGGACAGGAACGGTGTTTCTTTTTTTGAGTTTATACCAAAGGATACCGTATTGGCAATGAAGGATTTCCTGTGGGTACGCGAAAGAATACAATCCGTCAGAGATGAGGCGCTCTCTCCACAGGCTTTGGCTGCTTATGAAGGGGAGAAGACAGAATTGATGAGTTTGGAGACAAAGTTGATTGATGGTTCAGAGTTTGCAGTTCGTGCGTTAGAGTTCAAAAGAATAGAATTTGGGAATAAGCCTACGGGTACTCCGCAGGCCACCTTGCCCTTTGATACAAGTGCGCAACCGATTTTTCACAAGAATTTTGATTTGGTAAGCAGTACGTTTACCGATTATCTGGAACAGGGCTATACATTATATATATGTACGGACAGTGAAAAACAGGCTAAGCGGTTGAAAGATATTTTTGAGGAGCGGGGAGATAAAATAGCATTCACTCCGGTCAATAAGACATTGCACGAAGGATTTAGCGATAATACTCTTCGGAGCTGTTTTTTTACCGACCATCAGATATTCGACCGCTTTCATAAATATAACCTTCGGAGTGACAAGGCCCGTAGCGGCAAAGTGGCACTGACATTAAAAGAGTTGAGCCAATTTGAACCGGGAGATTATGTTGTGCACATTGACCATGGAGTAGGGAAGTTTGCCGGGCTGGTGCGCATCCCCAACGGCGATACCACGCAAGAGGTTATCAAGTTGGTTTATCAAAATGAGGATGTCGTCTTTGTGTCTATTCATTCCTTGCACAAGATTTCCAAGTATAAAGGGAAGGAAGGAGAAACTCCGCGCCTCAATAAACTGGGTACCGGTGCTTGGGAGAAAATGAAGGAACGCACCAAGACCAAGATTAAAGATATTGCCCGTGATTTGATTAAGTTATACTCTCAGCGAAAGCAGGAGAAGGGCTTCAGCTATACTCCCGACAGCTTTTTGCAGCATGAGCTGGAGGCCAGCTTTATTTATGAGGATACTCCCGACCAGCTGAAGACAACTCAGGATGTAAAGGCTGATATGGAAAGCGAACGTCCGATGGACCGTCTGGTGTGCGGGGATGTTGGTTTTGGAAAAACGGAAATAGCAGTGCGTGCTGCTTTTAAGGCTGTGACGGACAACAAACAAGTGGCGGTACTTGTACCGACTACCGTATTGGCTTATCAGCACTTTCAGACTTTCCGTGAACGATTGAAGGATTTTCCGTGTAAAGTGGATTATCTGAGTCGGGCTCGTAGTGCCAAAGACAGTTCCCGCATCGTGAAAGAATTGGGAGAAGGTAAGATTAATATTCTGATTGGTACGCATAAAATTATTGGCAAAAGCATTAAGTTCAAGGATTTGGGGCTACTGATTATAGATGAGGAGCAGAAGTTCGGAGTCAGCGTAAAAGAGAAACTTCGCCAGATAAAAGTCAATGTTGATACTCTGACCATGACGGCTACCCCTATTCCGCGTACTTTGCAGTTTTCACTGATGGGTGCGCGCGACCTTTCTGTGATACAGACTCCTCCCCCCAACCGCTACCCTATCCAGACCGAGGTGCATACATTCAATGAAGAAATTATCACTGAGGCTATCAACTTCGAAATGAGTCGTAACGGTCAGGTATTTTTTGTAAACAATAGGATACAGAACCTGGTGGAGCTGGAAGCAATGATTAAACGAAACATCCCGGACTGCCGTGTTTGCATCGGTCATGGACAGATGGAGCCGGAAAAACTTGAGAAGATTATTTTCGACTTTGTGAACTATGATTATGATGTGCTGCTGGCGACTACCATTATCGAAAGTGGAATTGATATCCCCAATGCCAATACCATTATCATCAATCAGGCGCAGAATTTCGGGTTGAGCGATTTGCATCAGATGCGTGGACGTGTGGGACGTAGCAATAAGAAAGCATTTTGCTATTTATTGGCTCCTCCACTCACTTCGTTGACTCCCGAAGCCAAACGTCGTCTGCAGGCCATAGAGAACTTTAGTGATTTGGGTAGTGGAATCCACATTGCCATGCAGGATCTTGATATCCGTGGAGCAGGTAATATGTTGGGTGCCGAACAAAGTGGTTTCATTGCCGATTTGGGATACGAAACTTATCAGAAGATTTTGGCTGAGGCTGTGAAAGAGCTGAAAGAGGATGAATTTGCAGACCTTTATGCTGAAGAGCTGCAAGCGGCAGGTGAGGAAAAAATAAGTGGTGAAAACTTTGTGGATGAGTGTCAGGTGGAAAGTGATTTGGAATTATTGTTTCCCAATGAATACATTCCCAGCAGCAGCGAACGTATGTTACTTTATCGTGAGTTGGATGGCTTGGAGCTGGATAAAGATGTGTTGGCATTCAAATCCCGTTTGGAAGACCGTTTCGGGAAAGTTCCGCGCGAAGGTCAGGAACTGCTTCGCATTGTTCCCTTGCGCCGGATGGCAAAACGCTTGGGTGCAGAGAAAGTTTTCTTGAAAGCCGGACGAATGACGCTGTTCTTTGTGAGTAATCCTGACAGTCCTTACTATCAGAGTGCAGCCTTTGGAAAAGTGATTGATTACATGGGAAAGAATCCCCGTTATTGCAATCTTCGTGAGCAGAATGGTAAACGCAGTATGGTGATAAAGAATGTGGAAACAGTAGAAACAGCGGTCGGCATCTTGCAGGAAATAGTAAGCCTGTAATATCGTTTTTCACCGGTATCTTTGGCTTTTCCGAATATTCTCTTTATCTTGCCGATTATTAACGTTGTAAATCATACCTTTAATATGCGGCAGCTCTTTATACTGTTCAGCTTGTGCTTTAGTCTTTCGCTTACTGCGCAAGAGAAAATAACCTTGTTGTTTGTGGGAGACCTGATGCAGCATCAGGCACAAATAGAGGCTGCCCGTGTAGGGACATCCTATGATTATTCGTCTTGTTTCAAGCATGTAAAAGATGAGATAAGTGCGGCAGACTTGGCTGTTGCCAATCTGGAAGTGACATTGGGTGGCAAGCCCTATAGCGGTTATCCGGCGTTTAGTGCTCCCGATGAATATTTGTATGCTGTTAAAGAGGCCGGTTTTGATGTGTTGCTTACAGCGAATAATCATTGTCTTGACCGAAGGAAAAAAGGATTGGAACGCACCATCCTGATGCTGGACTCCTTGCATATTCCACATGCGGGCACTTATGTAAATAAGGGCAAACGGGATGAGGGTTATCCCTTGTTGATAGAAAAGAATCATTTTCGTATTGTTCTGCTCAATTATACTTATGGAACAAACGGCATTGAAGTCACTCCGCCCAATGTGGTGAACTACATTGACCGGGAACAAATTAAGAAAGATATTCTTAAGGCGCGCCGCATGATGCCCGATGTCATTATAGCGTGTATGCATTGGGGGATAGAATATCGTTCGTTGCCTGAGCGTTCGGAACGGGACTTGGCAGATTGGATGATAACTCAGGGGGTAGATCATGTGATAGGTTCTCATCCCCATGTACTTCAACCCATGGAGGTCATACAAGATAAGCATACTCCTGCCAAACATGTCGTTGTGTATTCATTGGGTAATTTTATATCAAACATGTCGAAAGAAGATACGGATGGGGGAGCTATGGTGAAATTGGAATTGCAGCGTATTTTTAGAATAACTCGTTTGATTAACTGTGAATATTCTCTAGTTTGGACTTCACGTCCCAATTTAAGTGGAAAAAAAGGATTTGAGCTTTATCCGGCTTCTTTTCTTGATAAACCGATTAAAAATGAGGAGGTTAGTGCGATGAAACGTTTTCTTATGAGAGCTAGAATATTGTTTGATACATACAATAGAGGAATAAAAGAATATTTTTTTGAATAATTTTTCGGCAAAAAGTTTGCAGATATAAAAAAAAGCCTTACCTTTGCATCGCTTTTGAAAGGAAAGCCAATACGGTGGCTGTAGTTCAGTTGGTTATAGCGTCAGATTGTGGTTCTGAATGTCGTGGGTTCGAGTCCCATCTGCCACCCCCGATAGAAGAGGAAGTTCGATAAGAATTTCCTCTTTTTTATTGTAGTAGGGGCTCAGTTTGAAAAGGGCTCTGGGGGCGGCGGTTCAGTTTGAAAACTTGGGGCAATCTGAAAAGTTGTTTCGGCTTCAAAAGGAAGTTGATAAAAGTTGCTTTCACGCATTGCATGTATTGAATCCTTTTGTTTATCAATGTTTCGGTGTGAAAGGAGACCGATAATGTTCATTTCACACAAAATCTACCCCGTCAGGGAGTATGTTTTACATGTACGTTCGCATGTACCTCCAAAAAGACAAGGACATTTTTTAAAAAGACCAAGAGCTTTCCCAAAAAGACCATAGTCTTTGTAAAAAACTTCAAGACCTTTTTGAAAAAGTTGGAAGAGTTTTCAGAAAACTTCAAAGTCTTTTCGAAAGGTACACTACAGCCTTTTATAATAGCACTCAATTTCCATATATCTTTCATCAACCGTGGATTGGCTTTATTTTAGATTTTAATTTATCGTTGAATCGAAAAAATACATTAATTTTGTTCGTTAAACGCATAATAGCAATAAAACAATGAGCAATATTTTGAAGTTGACCTTAATCTGTAGTTTGATATTCCATGTCTTGATGGGGAAAGCTGCCGGAGTCGGAGAATTAAAACAAATAAAAGAGAACTACAGGCAGATGTTAATACCGTCATCCATAGAGCAGGATTCATTGCTTTCGGATTTGATAAAGATAAAACCGGAAAAGGAGATGTCTGATCAGGCGGTAGTGGAGTTGCACCAACTTTATCCTTTTGATTTGAAAAAAATAGATGGTTATCTGTCATTGATGTCGGCAGACGGTTCGTGGACTGACATTGATTATGCAGATACTAAGCGTTCAGGCTGGGAACCTAAACTCTATGCGGAACGAATATTGGAACTGTCGAAACTGTATTATTCAAAAACTACAGAGTATTATCATTCGGAAAAGGTAAAAGAGGCAATTCATTTAGCTTTGAAATATTGGTTTGATACCAAGCCTCGTTGTCTGAACTGGTGGTATAATCAGATTGGTATTCCTAAAACACTGGGAGCTGCTTTTATTTTATTGGAAGAACAGTTGACAGACCGGGAGCACCGGGCTGCTGTAGCGGTAATGGAGAATGCTAAGTTCGGGATGACGGGACAAAATAAGGTATGGTTGGCCGGAAATGTCTTGATTCGGGCTCTTTTGCAAAATGATGCAGATTTAGTGAAGGCTGCGCGAGATGCTATTGCCTCGGAAATTGTATTGGGTAGAAAGGAAGGGATTAAAGATGATTGGAGCTTTCATCAGCATGGTCCGCAGCAACAATTCGGAAATTACGGATTGTCTTTTGTCACGGGAATGAGTTTCTTCTTTCAGTTGTTCAAAGATACCGATTACGAGTTCACCGGACAGCAGAGGGAAATATTGGTTTCGTTGATTGACAAAGGTTATAGATGGGTGATATGGAACAGATATATGGATGTCAGCTCGTTGGGACGGCAATTCTTTCATAATGCTCAGATACATAAGGCATATAGTTTGGCATTTGCTGCTGAAGATATGGGATTGGCAGGTTTTCCTGCGCATGGTAATACGTTGATAGGTCATAAACATTTTGATGATTCCGATTACACGGTTCATCGTAGCAAAGATTGGATGTCTTCGGTTAAAATGGCTTCTCGCAGGGTGATTGGTACGGAGTTGGTAAATGAGGATAATCTGAAAGGATATTACTTGGGAGACGGAGCAACTTATTATTATGTTCGGGGAGATGAATATCTGGAAGTATTTCCTTTTTGGGACTGGCGGAAGATACCGGGTGTCACTTCGTATGAGGATATTGCACCGATGCCTGATGTCAATGTGACAAGGTCCGGGAATAACAGTGATTTAGTGGGCGGCTTGAGTAATGGAAAAATTGGAATGACAGCCATGGAGTTGAATCGTGACGGACTGGAAGCGCATAAAGTATGGTTATTTGCCGATAAATTTGTTTTCTGTTTGGGGGCCGATATTCATTCAGATACAACTTTGTGTGTAACAACTTCCATAGATCAGCGTTCAAAGAGTGGAGAACTTTATGTTTGGAATAAGAAGAAATGGAGTGCAATTACAGGAGCAGAAGCGTTCCGGCAAAAAGATTTGCGCTTTTTTCATGATGCTGTCGGTTATATTGTTTTGGACGGGGATACATGTGTGGCACAATCGGAAGAACGCGAGGGACGTTGGAGCGATTTTATGGGAATGTATACGCCTGCTACTCTTCATGGAGAAGTGGCGGCATTGCATTTGCGTCATGGTGTGAAACCGTCGGGTGCTTCCTATCAATATATTGTTCTTCCTGCCGCTACAAAGAAGGAGGTGGAAGAGTTTGATCCAAAGATGATTAGAGTTATTAAAAATGATAAGGTTGCTCAAGTTGTTTCTTCTCCTTCATGTGGAGAAGGATATTGGATGGCTGTTTATCAATCAGAAAATTTTGATATCGAAGGATTGTTTTTTAAAGCGGTTCTTCCGGGTATTTATTATGTAGAGAAGGGATTGGGAGGTCTGGAAATAAAATTATCATCTCCCTTTAGAATTTCGAAATAAATAAATTGCAATGCAGTTATATAGCCGAAAGGAAAGTATTGAACGGATGAATGACTTGGCCGGCAAGGGTAGGCCGTTTCTTTTTATCATAGACTATAAACAAGAACATTCCTATGTGGAGGAAATCAGTGAGATTGATTCAAGTTTTTGTCAGTATAGTTTTAATGGGATAACCAATGTAGAAAAGAGGTGCGAAGAATATGACGGAATGTTAATATGGGAGACTGCTCCACCGGCTTTGGAAGAGTATCGCATCGCTTTTGATGTGGTGAAGAATAATATATTGGCAGGTAATAGTTATCTTACTAATCTGACTTGTCAAGTTCCGATTAAGACTAACTTGACGCTTGAAGCTGTTTTTCGGTATTCCGAGGCAAAGTACAAGTTATGGCTGAAAGATACGTTGGTTTGTTTCTCACCCGAAATCTTTGTCCGCATCGAAGAAGGAAAGATAAAGTCGTTTCCCATGAAGGGTACAATCGATGCTTCACTGCCTGATGCATGTCGGCTTTTGATGGATGACAGGAAGGAAGCGGCCGAGCATGCCACTATTGTAGATTTAATTCGGAATGATTTGAGTATGGTATCGGAACAGGTGACCGTTACCCGTTACCGTTATTGTGATTGTCTTGAAACTAATAAGGGACCGATACTTCAGACAAGTTCTGAAATTTGCGGGGTGTTGCCTGAAGATTATTTGTCACATATCGGAGATATTCTTTTCAGGCTCTTGCCTGCCGGCTCCATAACCGGAGCTCCAAAGCCGAAAACAATGGAAATTATTGCTGAGGCCGAAAACTATGAACGGGGCTTTTATACCGGGGTAATGGGATATTTCGATGGACGGAATTTGGATAGTGCCGTGATGATACGTTTCATAGAACAGGAGAACGGACATCTTTATTTTAAAGCGGGTGGGGGCATTACCGGCAAAAGTGTTTTGGAGAGTGAATACAATGAAATGAAACAGAAAATATATGTACCAATTTATTGAAACCATACGGATAGAGAAAGGAAATGCCTGCAATCTGTTTTATCATAATCGGCGGTTAAATGAGGTCCGTAGGTATTTCCGGCCGGAATGCGCACCCTTGCAGTTGGAAGATTATCTGCACTTGTCTGCTGATATGAATGGTGTGAAATGCAGGGTGGTATATACGGAAGAAGGCATAACGGAGGTATCTTATTCTCTTTATGAGATGCGACTTGTCCGGTCTTTGCGTATGGTGTGTTCGGATACTATAGACTATTCTTTCAAGAGCACAGACAGAAGAAAGTTGAATAGTTTGTTTCAGATTCGTCAGGATAAGGATGATATATTAATAGTGAAGAATGGGTTATTGACAGATACTTCAATTGCTAATATTGCTTTATATGACGGGAATGACTGGTATACTCCCTTGCATCCTTTGCTGAAGGGAACCAAGCGGGCGGAATTGCTGGATAAAGGCGTATTGAAAGAAAAAGAAATAAAAAAGGAAGAACTGTCATCTTTTTCGGCGGTACGATTGTTTAATGCAATGATAGGTTGGGGAGCCATAGAGTTTCCGGTTGCCAATGTGTCTGACTAGATTGTTAATCGCAGGCATTTTTTTGAGAGTTTCTTTTGTTTCCTTAAATAATTTGCTATATTTGCAAAAAAAATATAAATACAGGTAAGGTATGAGATTGCGGACAGTTGCAAAATTAGGTGTAGTGCTTTCTGTTGTATTGTTCTGTATAGCAGTTGGTTTTTATGGATTTACACGATTGAGCATGACCGATAGAGGTCGGGAGTTCAATCTCTTCTCCTTGGTACCTTCAAACAGTATTGGTGTTTTGGAAAGCGATAATATCAATTATTTTTTAAATGATTTTCCACAACTTAATTATAGCAATGAACTGGGAGATTTTCAGTTTCCCGGTTTATTCGATTTTATTCTTGGGGGATTGAATGAGTATGCCACTCAGAAAGCACATGGCCTGAGCAGTCGGATGAGCCGTTTATTGGTAAGTTTTCATGCTCCGGGGTCTCCGCGTGATCAGGTTGTATATTTCCGCATGGGTGCAGGAGACGAAAAGTTACTTGCCGATATGCTACAAGAGCGTGCTCCGGGTGAGTTTCAGCCGAAGAAAGAAAAATATAGAGGAAAGAATATTTATATTTATCCTTTGAATAATAATGAATTTTTGGCTGTTTATAGTGGGTCAGGTTTCTTTGTCGCGAGTTATCAGAAGCGGTTAATAGAAGAAGTTATAGATGCCAAGGAGGACGAAACGGCATTGAGTGATGATGAGGTATTCTCGAAGGTATTTGAGAAAAAGAAGTCTCATAATTTCCTCACATTATATGGTCGTACGACTTCGATGCCTTTCCTGCAGAATAATAATCGTTGCTGGAGTGAGTTTGATTTTCATATGAATAGTGATGTGGTATATCTTACGGGGGATACTTTTATGCCTGATACTTGCAGCTGTACTTCCGAATTTGTGGCAAAAATGCAGTCAGTGCCCGATGTCAAGGAAGACAGCGTTGTTATTTCGGGCAATAAAGATTCGATGAACGGGTATATGGATGAAGCAATAGAAGAAAACGACGGTAGTGGTCGGACACTGTTTGACGAGTGTGTGGCGAATCTTTCTCGTGACGCTTCTTTCATGTTAGTGGCCGATATGCATAAGGTTTCTGAAAATCCTGAGCGTTTTCGCCCTTATCTGCCGCCGTTTATTTTAGAGAATGCTACTTTATTTCATTCATTTATTCTGTCTACCCAACTGTCAATTTCTGAGGACCGTCTTTCTCATATTATGGTGCTGACGTACAAGGACTAACGTAGCTTATGCTGATGAAAGTGTGGAGCTACTTTTGTCCGAAAGTAGAATAAAGAAATAACCGTTAATACTGCTCCGAATAAATAAGCTATTTTGAAAGTGGCTATTTGTGCGATA
>ULKU01030697.1_pt1 | contig 14795 bp, 10 predicted proteins | sample 1951221 | NCBI WGS metagenome assembly ULKU01 (sample SAMEA4835507, study PRJEB28245) | human gut metagenome | biome: gut microbiome; material: fecal sample | place: Denmark | collected 2008
CACACCCTGCCCTGAAGATCATATTCTATTTTTATGTGTCTGAGTATAACACGCTTTCTTAAAATGTCAATACTGTTTTTCAGACCAAATTTTACTGCAGCATATAAATAAGTCCAAAACAGCCGGCTCCACAGTTACTTGTAATCGCTGCTGATGCCTCCTGCATGTAGATCTGATCAAATTTTTTATACTTTTGCACTTCCTCTAAAATCATATCTTTCGTCTCTTTCGAACAACCCGCAGATGTTATAAATAAGACTTTCTGATCAATCGGCGACCATCGCGCCATCTGCGCATGTATATATTTTTTATAAACATCCTGTGTATTTCCAAAAAAGATCGCTGCCGGTACAATTTTCTTTTTGTGCAATGCCAGAACCGGATGACACTGCAGCATCTCTGTCATTTTCCATACCTGCTTATTTAAAAGTCCACTGCGATAGAGCTGTTTTGAACTGTCTAAAATAAAGCTTGTCTGTATTTTAGGCTGTATTGCTTCCAGACTCTGTAATATTTCATCCAGATCCTTATTTTTCAGCACCATATTGGCTGCATGCATAACCATCAGACCTGTACCGCTCGACAAATGACCGGAATCAAACACCTGCACATGGGAAAATCCGGCTGCCGCCTGGCTTGCATTCTCAAATCCCTTTCCGGATTCTGAAGCAATACTGATATGCAGTACCTGTTCCGCCTCCTCAAGCAGATTTCCAAAAAATGTCTCATATTCCCCGACTGTCGGTGCTTCCGACTTGGCATACTGATCTTTTTCAATATAAGAAAGCAGACTGTCTGAATGGATTTCCACCATATCCTCGTAATGCCCGTATTCCGTATTTACAAAATAATGCATGACCGGTATTCCAAGCTGCCGGATCACATCATTCGGCAGATCCACAACGTTGTCCGTGCTGACGATCAGCCTTTGCTTTTTCTTCTGGCCCAGAATACGGAATCCGTCCATCTCACTGACTTCATCCGGATCGATCATATATTCAATGCGCTCTTTTGGCAGATAACGGAGAAGCATTGCCTCAAAAAGGATTCCATTGATCGGTTTCGCAAGATAATCAGAAAATCCCATTTTACGATACTTTTCTTCCGCACCTGACATTGCATTTGCCGTCAATGCAATAATCGGCGTTTTACGGCAGAATCCACCCTGCTGGTTGCGCACCAGATCCATGGTTTTTTCACCATCCATCTCCGGCATCATGTGATCCATAAAAATCACATCGTAATTATTTTTTGCCGTCAGCTTCAGACATTCCATTCCACTGTGCGCCAATGCAAGCTGGACTTTGGTTTCCCGAAGCAGTTTTTTAGCGACAAGCAGGTTCATATCATTGTCATCCACAACAAGAACTTTTGCTTCCGGTGCTTCAAAACTTTTTTTATATGAAGACCTCTGATGTCTTGAGGAACTATTGTAATTGAGATTTCCAAGCGGCGTGGCATTTACAATTTTCTGTGGAATCGTAATCGTAAATGTAGAACCTTTCTGATAAATACTGTCAACCGTGATCTGACCACCCATCAGATTTACAAGCTGGCTGCAGATAGAAAGTCCAAGGCCTGTTCCCTCGATTCCTTTTGTGCTGCCTTCATTGACCCGTTTAAAACTGTCAAACAGATATTTCATATCATCCTGACGGATTCCCATACCGGTATCGATCACAGCCATTTTTAAAAGGATTTCGTCCGCTCCCGTCTGCTCACTCTCCACAAACAGCGTGACGGATCCCTTTTGCGTATACTTGATCGCATTACTTAAAATATTGGTTAAAACCTGTTTGATCCTCATCTCGTCGCCATAAAGCATGGATGGCAGTTTTTCAGATACATTGACACAAAATTCCAGATTTTTCTCATGTGCACGGATCCAGGTCGTGTTTACAATTTCACTGAATAATTCTCCTGTCTCATAACGCGCCGGAACAACTTCCATTTTCCCCGCCTCAATTTTGGACAGGTCTAAAATATCATTGATCAGGGACAAAAGCATCTTACTTGCACTCTGGATATTATTGGCATTCTCAATAATATCGTCTGACAGATTCTCCTCCCGAAGTGTCATTTCATTTAATCCTATGATCGTATTGATCGGCGTACGGATTTCATGGCTCATATTTGCAAGGAAACGGCTCTGTGTATTCATTGCGGCAACTAACTCCGCCTGCTGCTTTTCATTTTCTTTTCTCTGATATTCAGAGAGTGTGATCTGGATAAACATAAACGCACAGGTCAGAAAGATGGTTATGACCGCACTCACGATAATATCCCCATAAACTACAGATTCCGATTCCATATAAGTGATCCGTTCCGGATGAACATATGCAGTGTAAAAACAATACGCATCCGCAATGATCGTTATAACAGTTCCCGCGACAAGACTTTTCCCCCGCAGCAGGAAAAAAAGCGAGATGAAACCAAGAACAAACCAAAGCGGCATACCGCTTTTTAAGCCTCCGGAGCGCAGAAACGTAACTGGAAGAAAAATTCCATTCAGCCCTGACATCAGAATGAAAGAACAGAGATCATATTGCTGGAATTTCTTTCCTGCCCAGAAAAGCATGCCCATAAAAAGCGCCCCGGCAAATAATGCTGCGACATTTTTTATCTCCATTCCCTCGGCAAGCGTATAAACTCCCCCCACTGCCATCGCGATCGTTCCAAGCAGCGACATAAAGCGGAATAACTGTGCATGAATTGAAATATCTTTCCGGATCAGTACCTGGATAATTCTGTCACTCAGCTTACTCATTGTCCGCACCTCCCCATTTTTTTAATGTTTCCGCAGCACTGATAAAATCAAACAGTTCAATCTGGGCTTCCATATCAGCGATCAACTGTGCATCCGAATCCGCCATCGAACTGCCCGTCTCATTTTTTATCATCTCTAACAGCTTCATTGCCTCTGCCTGGTCAAAATTGTCGATTGCTGCCGATAGTTTCTGCACTGGATTTTTTTCTTCCCCCACCGTCACATACTTAGACAGCCCATCAAGGATCGAACAGTAGTCTGCGATCAGCTCCGTATGGTTTTGTATAATATAATTTTCATCCCCATGCTCACATGCCTCCTGCATCCTCTTTGCCCTTTTTGAAAGCTCTTTTGCACCGATCGTAAGACTTTGTCCTTTCAGGGAATGTACATTGATCTTATAATTTTCCCAGTCTTTTTTATCATACAGCTCCTGTAATGTCTGGATCTGACTTCTTCCCTGTTCATAAAAACACTGCACGATCTCCATATAATCCGCTTCATTATTGTCAAAGTAGGAAAGCCCAAGCCGGCGGTCAATTCCTGCAGCCTCAAATTCTTTCCTTCCTTCTTTGAATTGTCCGGATAACCCACTGCTTTCTTCTGTCTCGCAGGTAACCTGTTCCTCTCCCGTATCTTTTTCAATAAACATGCTTAAATATTTGCGAAGGACACGTTCCATCGCAGATTTTTCAATCGGTTTCGCAACAAAATCATCGAATCCTTCCCTGATCAGCATCTCTCTGGCTCCGCCTATGGCGTTGGCTGTCAGTGCAATGATCGGTATTTTCCGTTCACGGAACCGCGGTAATTCATGAATCCTGTGCATACATTCCACGCCATCCATTTCCGGCATCATATGATCCATAAACACGAGATCATAGCTTCTGTCACTGATTTTATCAATTGCCTCACTACCGCTCAATGCCGTATCGATCGTGATGCCATAATGGCTTAACAGACTTGAAACAACTTTTAAATTCATGGCACTGTCATCCACTGCAAGAATTTTGGCTCCTTTTACACGGAATCTGTCATGATGCCACCGTTCGTCGTATGCGTCCTGCTGAAGTTTTTCTCCATTCAAAATGGTTGCAACCGAGAATACATGCATCGGGCGATAGATAAGCAGAACTTCCGGTCCGATTTTTTGCAGATCACAATCCCGGTTTGCCATGACAACAACTTTCATTTTTGCAGTCAGGCTGTCAAAATAACTTTGATCTATAAAATATTCGACATCCGCAACAAACAAAAACTGATAATTTTCATGATCGATGCGGTTTTTTAGTTCATGCATGGTCGAACAGCGCACGGCATCTACATGAAGCTGATCGACCATCCTCTGTATACATTCAAGATATCCGTCACGAAGCTGTCCGAAACGGTATCTTTCGAGATCCATATAAAAAATGATCTTTTTATCTCCGGCATCACGCACGGATACAAGCGGCATATCCGTCAGTACTCTCTGTGGAATGATAATAGAAACCGTCGTCCCTGCATCAGGAACACTCTCAATATGCATATGTCCATTCATTTTTGCAATCATTTTACGTGAGATTGCAAGACCTAAGCCAATGCCCCCCGCACGCCGGTCACGGGTCGTATCTACCTGATTGTATGTGTTTTCCAGTGCATCTATATTTTTTTCGCTCATCCCGATTCCGGTATCTTTCACCTTTACCATAAGATTGATGCCGTATGATTCCTTGCGGGCGCCGACAAACAAAATGACACCACCGGCATCTGTAAATTTGATCGCATTGTTGATGAGATTTAAGATAATGCGATATATTTTCTGACTGTCTCCAAGCAGGTTATTCGGAATATCCGCCTCACAATCCACAATGATCTCAAGATTCTTTTCTTTATTCCACACATGTGCCATGTTAACCACATCATTGATCACAGACGTAATGTTATATGGTTCTTCCACCAGCTCCATCGTGTCATTTTCAAGTTCTGAAAAATCCAGGATATCTGATACCAAAGACATCAGATTCCTGCCCGCAACTGTAATATCATACAGCTGTTCCTTTGTCGTATCATCCACTTTCGCATCCAGTAATTCTGATCCGATTCCGATGATAGAATTTAACGGTGTACGGATCTCATGCGAAATATTTGCCATAAAATCATCTTTTGCCTGTTTGGCATCCTCGAGTTCACGCATTGTCTCATTGAATTCCATATCATGCTGTATACGGTTTTTTAACTGTTTATTTTCCATGATCTCGAGAATAATGATCGCAAAAAACTGCATAAAAAATTCCATTTCCCGTATCGGATTATCATAACTTACTTTATCTAACAGGAATGTATCAAGACAAAACAAAAAGATCGTTGCTACCAACGAAATATAATTGATCTCGATCAGATCAAAAAGAGACAACATCACAACACTTGCTGCTACTGTTGCCATGGTAAGAGACGAACCGTCCGTGAATACCGTATATAAAATAATATTCATCCATATCATAACAGAACAAAATAACTTCGCCAGTCTGCTGTACCGTCCTGTCAGCATCCGAAGTCCGATACTCGCCAAAAGCCCACAAATTATCACCGCAGCTACCCAGCTTGGCCATTTTAAATAAACTGCTGCCACTACCATATAAACAGTATATATGAAATAAAGTACATACGGGATCACTCCCGCCCTGTCCTTTTTGATTTCTCTTATCATAACGTCCCCTCTCATTCACTTATGTCTGTAATTTCCCTCTGCAATTCCAGAAATATCTCTGTAAGGTTCGGATCAAACTGAGAGCCGCTATTTTCCTTTATAATTTCAAACACCTTAGATGCGGGACGGATTGCTTTCTTATAACACCGGTCCTGATATAATGCATCAAAAACATCAGCAAGTGCCATGATCCTTGCACATAACGGAATCTCCTCCCCGGATAATCCATCCGGATAGCCCGTACCGTCCCATCTTTCATGATGATATCGTGCTATTTTTCTGGCAATATCCACATATTCCTCATGTTCCACATTTCCGATGATCCGGTCAATGATCTCACACCCGGCTACCGTATGCTGTTTCATGACTTCAAACTCTTCGTCCGTCAGCCGTCCCGGTTTTAAAAGAATCGCATCTGGTGTTTTTATTTTTCCAATATCGTGAAGTACCGATGCCTTTACTGTATTGAGCTCATAATTATGATCAAGGATATCCGGATACATCCCCTTTTCCCTCAACGCTTTTGTCAGTATCTGTACATAATTCTGGGTATTTTTTACATGAAGTCCCGTACTGCCATCACGGCTCTCGATCAGGTTGGCGATACCGGTAATCACTTCATCCTGCATACGCGTCATTTCCGCAACCTGCGAGGCGACCATCTCTTCTAAATGATTCTGGTACTGTCTGTTCTCTAAAATTCGTTTCACACGGCTGACTAATACCTGGGAAACAAACGGCTTCCCGACAAAATCCATAGCCCCTGCCTCAAAACATTTTGTTTCTGTTTCAGCATCATTATCACCGGTCAGAAACACAACCGGTATCATAGATCCATTTTCAAGTTCCCGAATCTTTTTCAGTGTTTCAAATCCGTTCATTTCCGGCATATTTACATCCAAAAGGATCAGATCCGGTGTCACTTTTGAAAGAAGTGACAATGCCATTTTCCCAGATGTAGTCGCAGAAATACGAAATTCTTCCCCCAGAATCGTCTGTGCTCTTTTGAGATTGCCCGGATCATCATCTACCAGCAGGATCAGTTCTTTGTTACTTGTCTGCATACGTTTCTCCTTTGTAAAAATCTGAATTGCCCGACTCCTTTACACGTAGGAATGATCTACTTTGATAACCACGTAATAATTATTTCCAAGACGTTCCCTTACCTGTGATGTAATACGTGCTGCCAGCTCATCATCCTGTATCTGAAACTTATACGGTATCAGGACATCAAATATAATATTCGTATGTGTCGGTCCCGTTACAACGCGGAAATCATGCATATTGATCCGCTCATCAATTCCCTTGATAATAGATATTACCGCCGCTTTCATCTCGCTGACATGTTCATCCGATGTCACGATCGGATCCATATGTATCGTCGCATCACAGCCTAACTTTTCTTTTAATTCATTTTCAACATTATCAATAATATCATGGATCTCTAAGATATTGCCCTCCGCAGGTACTTCCGCATGCAGTGATACCATCTGTCTTCCCGGGCCATAATCGTGTACGATCAGGTCATGGATTCCACAGATCTCCTCATGTGCCATTACGATCTGATCAATCTTCTGCACAAATTCCTCCTCCGGCGGCTGCCCTAAAAGCGGATTTAAGGTATCTTTCGCAGCTCCGATGCCCGCAAACATGATAAATACACCAACTAATGCACCACAATAGCCATCCACATAGATTCCGGTAAAATGTCCAATCAAAGCTGCCACAAGTACCACTGCTGTTGCGCAGGTATCGCTCAGACTGTCGGTTGCCGTTGCCTTCATGGCAGCAGAATCAATTTTTTTTGCAACCCCACTGTTATAAAGATACATATACAGTTTTACAAGAATCGAAATAATGAGGATCACAACCACCATTACGGAAAACTCTGTTTCTTCCGGATGAATGATCTTTATAATAGAATCCCTGATCAGTTCATACGCCATCAGAAGGATTGCTGCCGCAACGATCAGTCCCGATACATATTCGATCCGTCCGTGGCCAAACGGATGCTCCGAGTCCGGTTTTGCTCCTGCCAGCTTAAATCCGATCAGCGTAACAGCGGAAGATCCTGCATCTGACAGGTTGTTGAATGCATCCGCAGTCACAGCGATCGAATGGCTGATCGTTCCTGCAAAAAATTTGCCACAGAAAAGCAGAATATTTAAAAAGATTCCGACCATACCGCAGAGAATACCATACTCCTGTCTGATCTTTCCTTTATCCTCTTTTTCTTTAATAAAAAACTTTGAAAGAAATGTTATCATGTCTGATCCCCCTGTGTCCGATCTCATACAATGCCTGTTTCCAAACACTTCCATTTAAAATCTATGCATTTTTGATTGCTATCTGATTTTTCCGATGTCCTGCAGCGGCCAGTAAATGACCTCTCCTTTACCGAGGATTTTATCGATACTTACATATTTGTTATCCCAGTAACGCGCGTCCCAGGAGTCATTCCGGTTATCCCCTAATACCAGATAACAGTCATCCGGTACTTCAAATAAATATGGTCCTGTTGCCACCGTCCATTCTTCCTTCAAATAATCTTCCTCCAGCGGCGTTTCACTTCCATCAATATAAATCTTTCCATCGTCAATGCGGACTTCCTCCCCCGGCAGTCCGATCACTCTTTTTACATAAAGTTCTTCCTCATCATCCGGATAATGGAAAATCACAACATCCCCGCGCTCCGGTGTATCCTTTAAAAATGCGAGACGATTCCCGATCAGGCGGTCCCCCGGCATGATCGTATTTTCCATGGAGCCTGTCGGTACATCTGCGTTGATGATCAGATAATTCTTGATCAGAAATGCTGCCCCGATCGCCAGGGCAAATGTAAGTACCCAGCTTAAAATCTCGCGCGATGCCGACGTACTTTTCTGTGCTTCCTCTTTTTCTGATCCATCCGGCTTATCTTTTTTATTTGATGTATCGGCCTTATCCTGTGTATTGGTTTTATTTTGTGTATCTTTTTTATTTTCATCTATATCCATCCCGATATCCTGTCTTTTCGCTTCCATCTGTGTCCTCACTTTATGCCATAATGATTTCTTTTATGTTAAAAGATTATAATGTATTAAATGTAATTTTAGCACACTTGCCACAAAATAAAAAGTGCCACACCATACGATGTGACACTTTTTTGCCTGTTTTTGTCTATGATTTATTTTTAAGGCTATTACCTGTTTTTCAGGCGATACGCTTTCTTTAGTCTGCGAATAATGCTGTGGAGTAATAACGGTCACCACTGTCCGGAAGAAGGGCAACGATTGTTTTTCCTTTGTTTTCCGGGCGTTTTGCAAGCTCGATTGCAGCATATAAAGCTGCACCGGAGGAAATTCCGACTAATACACCCTCTGCTTTTGCAAGCTCTTTTCCGGTTGTAAATGCATCCTCGTTTGCTACCGGAAATACCTCATCATAAATCCTGGTATCTAATACCTCCGGAACAAATCCTGCACCGATTCCCTGGATCTTGTGAGGACCTGCTGTTCCTTTGGAAAGAACAGGAGAAGTCTCCGGCTCAACTGCAACAACTTTTACATCTTTGTTCTGTGATTTTAAGTACTGTCCGACACCGGTAACTGTTCCGCCGGTACCAACACCTGCAACAAAGATATCTACCTTACCGTCTGTATCTGCCCAGATCTCCGGTCCTGTTGTCTCGAAATGGGCCTGTACGTTTGCCGGGTTGGTAAACTGGGATGGGATAAAGCTTCCCGGGATTTCTTTTGCAAGCTCTTCTGCTTTTGCGATCGCACCTTTCATTCCCTTTGCACCCTCTGTTAAAACGATCTCTGCACCGTATGCTTTTAAGATGTTACGACGCTCAACACTCATGGTCTCCGGCATTGTTAAGATGATACGGTATCCTTTTGCTGCTGCGATAGAAGCAAGACCGATACCTGTGTTTCCGGAAGTCGGCTCAATGATCACGGAACCTTCCTTTAAAAGACCTTTCTCCTCTGCATCTTTTACCATGTAATATGCAGCACGGTCTTTTACACTTCCTGATGTGTTAAAATACTCAAGTTTTATAAGAACTTTTGCCTCAAGTCCTTTGCTTTTCTCTAATTTTGTCACCTCTAATAAAGGTGTGTTTCCAATCAAATCTGTTGCACTCTGATAAACTTTTGCCATGATATTCCTCTCCTATTCTGAAATTTTTCATTTCTGAAGTCTGCAATGCTTTTTGCAGACTTCAAAGTAAAAATAAGGAACTTATTTCTACTTTACTGCCTTAAATGCTTCATCAAGATCCTCAATGATGTCCCTGATATTCTCTGTTCCGATGGAAAGACGGATCGTGTTCGGGTAGATTCCCTGCTCTGCCAGCTCTGCCTCATTTAACTGTGCATGTGTGGTAGAAGCCGGGTGAATGACAAGTGATTTCACATCTGCCACGTTTGCAAGTAAGGAAAAAATCTCAAGATTATCAATAAAATCTTTTGCCTTCTGCTCATCCCCTTTGATCTCAAAGGTAAAGATTGAACCGCCGCCGTTCGGGAAGTATTTTTTGTATAATTCCTGCTGTTCTTTATCCTCTGTAACGGATGGGTGATGTACTTTTTCCACCTGTGGATGATTGTTTAAATACTCTACAACCTTTAATGCATTTTCCACATGACGCTCTACACGCAGGGACAATGTTTCAAGTCCCTGTAAAAACATAAATGCGTGGAACGGTGAAATCGTTGCTCCGGTGTCACGGAGTAAGATTGCACGGATTCTTGTGACAAATGCTACAGGACCTGCTGCCTGTGAAAAACTGATTCCGTGATAGCTGGGGTTCGGTTCCGTGATAGCAGGGAACTTGCCGGATGCCTCCCAGTCAAATTTTCCACTGTCGACGATGACACCGCCGATTGCGGTTCCATGTCCGCCAATGAACTTTGTTGCAGAATGAACAACAATGTCTGCGCCGTATTCGATCGGTCGAAGCAGATACGGGGTTGCAAATGTATTGTCCACAACAAGTGGAATTTTATGCGCATGGGCGATCTTTGCGATTGCCTCAATGTCGCTGACATCTGAGTTTGGATTTCCAAATGTCTCTATGTAAAGAGCCTTGGTGTTGTCCTGGATCGCTTTTTCAAAGTTTGAAACATCGAGTGGATCAACAAAAGTAGTTGTGATTCCATAGTCCGGAAGTGTATGCTCTAACAGGTTATAGGAACCACCGTAAATATTATTTGCTGCAACAATATGGTCGCCGGCATGTGCAAGGTTTTCGATCGTGTATGTGATCGCTGCTGCACCGGATGCAACTGCAAGTGCGGCAGCACCGCCCTCTAATGCTGCGATTCTTTTTTCAAATACATCCTCGGTCGGATTAGTAAGTCTTCCGTAGATGTTACCAGCATCTTTCAGGCCAAAACGGTCTGCTGCGTGCTGGCTGTTATGGAATACATAGGAAGATGTTGCATAAATCGGCACTGCTCTTGCGTCAGTGACCGGATCTGCCTCCTCCTGTCCTACATGTAACTGCAAAGTTTCGAAACCCAGATTTCTTTCGCTCAAATGTTTCTTGCCCATAGATCACTTCTCCTTCATTTGATATTTTTATTTTTTAGTATTCTTCTTCCTCTTCTTTTTCGCTGATATCATTTACCGGACGCTCTAATCCTTCGATCTTGATACCGTTTTTCTCTGCATAATCCCAGAGTGCTGCATGGATTGCTTCCTCAGCTAACAGGGAACAGTGTACTTTTACCGGTGGAAGTCCGTCTAATGCTTCCATAACAGCTTTATTAGTAACTTCAAGTGCTTCCTGGATTGTTTTTCCTTTTACAAGCTCGGTTGCCATACTGCTGGTTGCAACGGCTGCACCGCATCCAAATGTCTTGAATTTTGCTTCCTGAATGATGCCGTTATCATCAATATCAAGATACATTCGCATAATATCACCGCATTTTGCATTACCAACGGTTCCTACACCGCTTGGATTCTCCATCTCTCCAACGTTTCTCGGATGATTAAAATGATCCATTACTTTCTCACTGTACATATCTGATTTCTCCTTTTTATCTCTTTACACTCAATTTTCAATCCTGATTACTGGTTCTGTTTTTTTACAAAATCCTCATATAATGGGGACATACCACGCAGACGCTCGATAATCTTCTTTAACTCGTCTACGGTATAGTCGATCTCTTCCATCGTGTTCTTCTCGGATAAAGTCAGACGCAGGGAACCGTGTGCGATCTCATGTGGCAGACCGATTGCAAGAAGTACATGGGACGGGTCTAAGGAACCTGAAGTACATGCAGATCCACTGGAACCGCAGATACCTGCCTGATCTAAGAGGATCAGCATGGACTCACCCTCGATAAAACGGAAGCAGAAGTTTGCATTGTTCGGCAGACGGTCTGTGCGGTGTCCGTTTAATCTGGTATAAGGGATCTCTTTTAATACACGCTCGATCAGGTGGTCTCTGAGTGCGATCTCTTTTGCACTGCGCTCTGCCATATTCTCTTTTGCAAGTTTTGCAGCTGTACCGATTCCGACGATACCCGGAACATTGTGTGTACCTGCACGGCGTTTTCTCTCCTGTGCACCGCCGTGGATGAAGGAACGGATTTTAACGCCTTTGCGGATATACATCACACCAATACCCTTTGGTCCGTTGATCTTGTGACCGCTTGCGCTTAACATATCGATGTTCATCTCTTCCACGTCGATCGGAATATGTCCAAATGCCTGTACCGCATCTGTGTGGAATAATACGCCGTGGTCATGTGCGATCTTACCGATCTCTTTGATTGGCTGGATTGTTCCGATCTCATTGTTTGCTGACATAATGGAAATTAAGATCGTATCCGGGCGGATCGCTTTCTCTAATTCCTCAAGGCTGATCTTTCCATCCTCATCAACATCCAGATAAGTTACCTCATAACCTTTCTGCTCTAAATATGCACAGGTGTGAAGAATCGCATGATGTTCGATCCTGCTTGTGATGATATGTTTTCCTTTGGACTCATATGCCTCTGCAGTTGCCTTTAATGCCCAGTTGTCTGACTCGCTGCCGCCGCCGGTAAAATAGATATCCTCAGTTCTTGCATTGATCAGATCTGCAACATTTGCTCTTGCCTCATCAACTGCTTTTTTGCTCTCCCCTGCGAAAGAATAGATTGCAGAAGGGTTGCCGTAGTGTTCTGTAAAATATGGAAGCATTGCATCTAATACTTCCGGATATACCTGTGTGGTTGCTGCATTATCTAAATAAATTAATTTTGCCATGATATCGTTCCTTTCTTTATCCTTATCTTATCCATTTTATACGCTGCTCATACTAGCGGAAAGCCCGTATATTCTGTGTGTATCCATCACCATTCTATTTTATTTCCTAGTTTGTTGATATGATATAAGTATTATACATCATCAATTCCTATTGTCAAGATAGGAATTGCATTTTTTTGTGCAAAAACAAGAACAATCCGTTTCCCTTTAAATCAAGTGACAACCCTCCTATATAATGCTATAATAAATCGTCAAACGCAACAAATATCTTAATATTCTGACAGATGATATTTTGCAGTAAATGTTTTACAAATAGAATTTAATGATGCCTCAAAATCGGGGGCAGGAATGGAGACTATTATGAACCAGTTATTTTCACCGGAACTGATTCCGGATTATATGCACGCACACCCGGAGTACGGGGTAAAACGTATTTTGACCTACACGGTCTATCGCTTTTTATCCTTTGCAGGAAAAGAGGATGATACACTTGCCGCTTATACAAAAGAAACGTTATTTCCAATGGAAGATGCGCTCGACTTTTCCCTGATCGACGATTATCTGGCTCTGGATCCTTATTTTTGTCCGGTACCGGAGGAGGGCAGTTTTGACGCCTTTTTCTTATATACCGCAATCAGCATCTTAGAGAATGCTTTTGACGAATTTGCATTAGGCGATGAGCTTGCCATCATTGATGATCTGATTCTGACAAAATATCCGGTACTTGGCTCTGTTGCTTTAGACGATTCTGATATCCGTCTGGATGCACTCATCGGCAGCGGTGCGGAGTTTTATGCCGTTTTATATCTGGCTCTGACGAGATATCCGTCAGCACTTGGTTCACTGCTTCCGCAGTTTGGCGCCGCCTACCATGACAGTTACCAGTTCACCGGCGACGACACAGCGCTTTACGATTTCATGGACGAATATTTTGAGACGAAAAACTGTATGCTGCAGCCATTTTTCGTGGAACTTTCCAACACGCTTGTTGACGCAACACTCGGCTATTACAAGACTGACCTTGAAACATTGCTCGCAGCCGAAGTTCCGGGACTTTTAAGTGGAACGGCTTCCCGTTTTGCCGTGCAGAAACGTTTCGGTGCGCTCGGACTCACCAGACTGCCGGATCACGATACCTGTCTGGCACTGTTATCCGAATCCTTCCGCTATGCAGCACTTTATGAGCTGCGCAGCAACCTCTTTGACTACCACCTTGAAGAAGACCGTCTGGTGACTGCGGACAACTGGAAAGATACCATCCGTTTTCACTTCGTGCAGTATCAGCATATTTATGAGCAGGCACTCGACGGATTTTATGCGGCTGTGCTTTCCAGAAAGCTGCTGCGCGCAGAGTTTTCGGAGGAATTAAAAAAACTGGGGTTCTAGTCCCCCAGTTTTTTTACGAGAATATATATTCTGATTTATTCTTTTTCTTCCTCTTCCGGTTCCCGCAGGTCGCGTATCCTTACCTGCTCGATCCGTTTGCCGGACATCTCTGTCACTTCTATCTCAAGTTTAAATTCTTCATCCGTATGAAAATCTCCGGCTTTCGGTATACATTCAAACAATTCCATCACCCAGCCGCTGACGGTCTGCACATCAAATTCTGCCTCGCGGTCTAAACATTCAAACAGTTTTTCCACTTTTGTTTTTCCGGCAACCAGATATTCATTGTCGCTGATGCGCTCAATTTCTGTCTCGACCTTATCGTGCTCATCCCAGATCTCACCGACAAGTTCCTCTAAAATATCCTCAAGCGTAATGATTCCAGCCGTTCCACCGTATTCATCCATCGCAACCGCAATGTGCAGTTTCTTCTGCTGAAGTTCCCGCAAAAGATCATCGATCTTTTTATTTTTCGGCGTAAAAATAACCGGTCGCACTGAGTCACGGATCGTCACATCCGAACGGTAAATAAAGTTGTAAAAATCTTTCTGATATAAAATACCAATGATCTGGTCAATATTTTCCTCATAGACCGGAAGTCTCGAATATCCGGTGTCCGCAAATATTTTGGCGATCTCATCTTTTGGCATATCCACCGGGATACCGACAATATCAATTCGCGGTGTGTAAATATCCACCGCCTCTAACTCG
>ULKU01014161.1_pt1 | contig 14435 bp, 9 predicted proteins | sample 1951221 | NCBI WGS metagenome assembly ULKU01 (sample SAMEA4835507, study PRJEB28245) | human gut metagenome | biome: gut microbiome; material: fecal sample | place: Denmark | collected 2008
GGTAACGAAGGAGCTGTACCTCTGAAAGTCTGGCATAGATATCCAAACCTGCATCCTGTAAATTCCGTATAGAAATAAAATGTGGCATGAACACACATCCCCTTTCCGTGACATGTGTCCATGCCGCAATCGTAACTTTTATTTATGAGAAATAAGCAACACCGGACTCAAAGATCTTCTGATCCTGATCTCCGTAGATATTGACTGCCACTGCTGTTCCCTTACGCTCTGAGTGAGCCATCTTACCAAGTACACGGCCATCCGGACTTGTGATACCCTCGATTGCGTAGTAAGAACCATTGACATTGTAATACTCATCCATTGTTGGATTTCCATCCATATCAACATACTGGGTTGCAACCTGTCCATTTGCGAAGAGCTTCTCTGTCCACTCCTTGCTTGCAACAAAACGTCCCTCACCATGTGAGATTGGCACGGTATACACACCGCCAAGCTTTGCCTTCTGCAACCATGGGCTCTTGTTTGTAACAACCTTTGTGTAAACCATCTTGGACTGATGACGACCGATGCTGTTGATTGTCAGTGTCGGGGGATCATCCTCCTGTGGACGGATCTCGCCGTAAGGAACAAGTCCGAGCTTGATAAGTGCCTGGAATCCGTTACAGATACCAAGTGCCAGTCCGTCACGCTCATTCAAAAGCTTCATAACCTCATCTGCAATCTTTGCATTCCGGAATGCAGTTGCGATGAACTTACCAGAACCATCCGGCTCGTCACCAGCGGAGAAACCACCTGGGAACATGATGATCTGACTTTCACTGATTGCCTTTGTAAATGCATCTACCGAATCACGGATACCCTGTGCATCCAGATTACGGAATACGATTGTCTGAACCTCAGCACCCGCATTCTCAAATGCCTTGGCTGAATCGTATTCGCAGTTTGTACCAGGGAATACCGGAATAAATACCTTTGGTTTTGCTACTTTATTCTTTGCCACATAGATAGAACCGGCATCATACAGTCCTGTACTTACCTTTCCATCTACAATCTTCAATGTATCGTTGATCTTATCATTCTGTTCTACGCCGGACTCTGTCGGGAATACTTTCTCAAGCTTCTTTGTCCATGCATCTAATGCCTCATCCATTGTGATCACAGTATCGCCATATACGAACTCTGGTGCATCCTGTACTTCACCGATGACTGTACATGGAATACCAAGCTCTGTCACATTGTCCTTCTCCACTTCAAGAATGATAGAACCATATTTCTTCGCTGTAAGATCATCTGCATCAACGGTCTTCGCAAGTTTTACACCAAGCTTATTACCAAATGCCATCTTTGAGATTGCCTCGATCATACCACCAAAGCCGATTGCATAAGCAGATACAACCTTACCCTCTGTAATTGCCTGATGCAGCTTCTCGTATTTATCCATGGCATCCTGATAATCCGGCTTGTCGTAAGCATCGTGCTTGATATCGAAGCATACAAGCTGATTACCTGCCTTCTTCAATTCTGGTGTCACTACATCCTGATAGCTTGCAACATCGACAGCGAAGCTGACCAGAGTTGGTGGAACATCAATATCATTGAAGGAACCAGACATAGAATCCTTACCTCCGATAGAAGGAAGTCCAAGTCCCATCTGTACATCATACGCACCAAGCAATGCGGAAAGTGGCAGACCCCAACGATATGGATCGGTACCAAGTCTCTCAAAATACTCCTGGAATGTCAGTCTTACCTTGCTTACATCACCACCGGCTGCAGCAATCTTTGCAACGGAAGTCAGTACCGCATAGATGGCTCCATGATATGGGCTCCAGCTTGACAGATATGGATCAAAGCCGTAGCTCATCATTGTAACCGTATCGGTCTTTCCCTTCAGTACTGGGAGCTTTGCGATCATCGTCTGTGTCTCGGAGAGCTGGTACTTACCACCATATGGCATTGTAACCGTACCTGCGCCGATGGATGAATCGAACATCTCCACAAGTCCCTTCTGGGAAGCGACATTCAGATCAGAAAGTGTATCTAACCAGAGCTTCTTCACATCAGAAGCATCCTTCTTCTCGTCAAAATATTTTGCAGATGCATCTGGCATAGCAACCTTGACATCTGTCTCCTGATGAGCACCGTTTGTATCAAGGAATGCACGGGACAGATTCACAATCTCCTTGCCTCTCCATGAAAGTACGAGACGCTTCTCCTCTGTTACGACAGCAACTGCAACTGCCTCTAAGTTCTCCTCAGCGACATACTGCATCATCTTGTCAACATCCTTTGGATCAACAACGACTGCCATACGCTCCTGAGACTCGGAAATCGCAAGCTCTGTACCATCAAGGCCAGCGTATTTCTTTGGAACCTTATCCAGATCGATCTGTAAACCATCGGCAAGCTCACCGATTGCAACAGATACACCACCTGCACCGAAATCGTTACATTTCTTGATTAAGCTTGCAACCTCTTCCCGACGGAACAGACGCTGAATCTTACGCTCCGTTGGTGCATTACCCTTCTGTACCTCAGCACCACATGTCTCGATGGAGCTTTCTGTATGTGCCTTGGAAGAACCGGTTGCTCCACCACAGCCATCACGTCCGGTACGTCCACCGAGCAGGATGATGATATCGCCCGGATCAGAATTCAGACGCTTCACACATCTTCTTGGAGCAGCACCCATAACAGCACCAATCTCCATACGCTTTGCCACGTAATTTGGATGATATACTTCCTTTACAAGTCCGGTTGCAAGTCCAATCTGGTTACCATAGGAGCTGTAACCTTCAGCAGCAACCTTCACGATCTTTCTCTGTGGGAGCTTACCATGCATCGTATCCTTCAAAGATACCGTCGGATCTGCAGCTCCTGTCACACGCATTGCCTGATATACATAAGAACGTCCTGACAATGGATCACGGATCGCACCACCCAGACAGGTTGCAGCACCACCAAATGGCTCGATCTCTGTTGGATGGTTATGTGTCTCGTTCTTAAAGCTTACCAGCCATTCTTCTTCTACGCCATCGACCTTAACCGGAACAACGATGGAACATGCATTGATCTCGTCTGACTCTTCCTGATCGTCAAGCTTGCCAGCCTTCTTCAGTTCCTTCATTGCCATAAGGGCGATATCCATCAGACAGACAAACTTATCGTCTCTGCCCTTGTACATTTCCTTTGTCGCTCCGACATAACGATCATATGTCTCAGCGATCACATCCTTGTAATAACCATCGTCGAATGCAACATTTGTAAGCTCTGTCGAGAATGTTGTATGACGGCAATGATCAGACCAGTATGTATCGAGCACACGGATTTCTGTCATAGATGGATCTCTGTGCTCTTCGTTCTTGAAATAATTCTGTATATGCTCAAAATCCTTGATTGTCATAGCAAGTCCGAGGGAATCATACAGTGCCTTTAATTCTGCCTCTGGCATATCCTTGAAACCATCGAAGATCTTCACATCTGCAGGTTCCTCAAAGTTTGTAACCAGCGTCTCCGGCTTTGTCTCATCTGTGATACGGGAATCCACCGGGTTTACAACATACTCCCGGATTGTCTGCATCTGCTCTTCTGTCACGTCACCCTCTACCACATAAGTAGTAGCTGTCTTGATGACCGGTGTCTCCTCCTCGTTCAGAAGCTTGACACACTGCTCTGCAGAATCCGCACGCTGATCGAACTGTCCCGGAAGGAATTCCTGTGAGAAGCATTTTTCCTTCTCATTCATAGGGAATGATTCTTCATATACGACATCGATTGGCGGCTCTGAGAAGATTGTAACCTTCGCTTTGTTGTAGGTATCCTCTGATACACCTTCCATGTCATACCGTGTCAGGACGCGGACATTGTCAGCTTTGATTCCAAGGTAATCCTTGAACTGCTTCTTTAAGTCTTTTGCCTTAACCGCATAAGCATCTTTCTTTTCTACATAGATTCGTCTAACCTTGCTCATGACTTTCCTCCTGAATTTTGTAATTTACTTTCTGCATCTTACTGGTGCATACGTCTTACAATTTTGTATATTACCACATTTTGGAACACGAGTGGAGAATTTTGTACAAAAAATACAATTCCATCCGTCGGTGCCAAAACTTCAGCCTTAATATTACCATCCATCGGGTTAATGATTTCCGCAAGCACCTGCCCGCGTTTTACCTCCTGATTTACCCCGACGATGCAGCGGAAAAATCCCGCCTCATCGGCACGTACCGACACGAGATCTTTCTCTTTTAATGTCGTTGAGATATATCCTCCATGGCTCTCATAGCGGATGATTCCCATTCGCGTCAGGAACCGGAGCACTGCACTGACTGCCATCTTCGCGCTCTCGCCATCCAACGTATCGGTGGTCGCAGAATAAACCGAAAAGGCCTGCGTTCCCGTCTTTTGCCAGTTATAATTGAGCGTTGCCGTATCAAACGAACGCGTATCCCCGGTAAGTACATATGGCATACCAAACAGATTGGCAAGGCTTGTACTCTCTGTTCCTGTCTCCATCATCCGCACATGTGGGATTGAGATTCCCTGCAGATAAAAGCTTGCAAACTGGATACCGTATGTATAGTCCTTGACACGGTCCATCAGCGTCGCCGCAATCCGGCTTGTCGCAGTACCCTCGATATTTCCCGGAAATGAACGGTTGATATCCGAATCATCCGAGATCCATTTTTTCTTTTCTGCGTTCATTGAACTGTAATTGAGTGTCGGGATCAGCAGGATTTCCTTTCCGGCTACCACATCCCCCTGTGCTTCAATCTCTGCCAGTCTCTGTGCCAGAAGTGAGCACATATATAACTGCTGGTATTCATTTCCACGCATAGATCCAACAATACACGCTGCCTTATCTCCGCGTCCATATGAATATCCATGAATGTTAAACTCTCCACGAAACGCTGTGTTCATGGAAAAGATAATTTCTTTATTCATAGGCGTTTCCTCCCACGATTCTTGCAAGCAGGGAACCTTCCTCAATGACCGGATAATCACGTAATGAACAGATCATGCCATCTCCTGTGGCATACACGACCTCTTCCACGGCTCCAGTGATCACGTTGACAACCGTTCCAAGCTCGTCCCCCTTTTTTACCTGTGCAAATAACTGTACTCCCGGAATAAAGATACCACTGCTCTCTGCATTGATATACCGGATATCCTTATCGTTTGTGATCGGAACCTTCTTTGGAGTCACCGTGTTTCCCTTCCAGATTCCCATCTCCTTCATCAGTGCAAACAAACCGTCCACGATTGCATTGCAATACTGCTGATTGATCCGATAGGCTACGCCGGACTCGATCACAACCGAGCGCACGCCAACTTCATTTAAGGAATACGCAAGACTGCCATTTAATACAGAATTACTTGGATGAATCCAGATCATGTCAACATTCAGACATTTAGCGATTGGCATCAGTTCATCCACCCGGTCATCATTCATACGCACCTGCGGTACCTCATGTACATACAGGTTACTTGCATGCAGATCAATACACACATCCGCACCCTTGATATCATCGAAAATGCAGGACGCCGTATATTCCCCCAATGCGCCTAGCTTTGATCCTGGAAATATGGAATTCATGTCAATACCGGAACCCGGAATCTCTCTTGTTTTCGAATCCAGTCCCATCGGATTTAATGCCGGATACACATCCACAATTCCGATCAGATTTTCATACTCCAGCTTGATCCGGCGAATTACCTCATAGCAGATATACTGTCCCTGCAGCTCATCCCCGTACAATCCGGATACGATACAGATTCTCTTTTCTTCTCCCGTAGGAAAATCCGGTGCCAGATGATTTTTCTTCACCTTCAGTTCTTCTTCCACCATCAGATCTACGGATACAACTGTCTCTATCATTTATAACGACTCCATTAACTTGATTCAAACAATACAAATGGTCATATATACGTAGCGGGTATATACGACCATTTCATACTTGTTTTTATTTATATTTAACCTTCGAGTACGGTCTTTAACACGTTCTTGATCGTCTCTACATCAAATGGCTTTGCAATAAACTCTGCGGCACCACTCTGTACTGCCTCTAACATATTGTGCTGCTGACCGGCTGCAGATACCATAACAACCTTTGCGTCTGGGAAATCAGCCTTGATTTTCTTCAGGCTGTCGACACCAGACATCACTGGCATTGTAATATCCATCGTGACAAGATCTGGTTTGTACTGTGCGTACATATCATACCCTTCCTGTCCATTTTTCGCCTCACCAACAACTACATATCCGTTTGCTTCCAAAAGTCCTCTTAAGATTTTACGGGATGTTCTGGAATCATCTACAATCAATATATTTGCCATGATCAATCATTCTCCTTATTTATCTTATTCTTTCCTGTATTAGCTGATATTCCACTTTGTCTCCATACAGATTACAATATCTGCACGCTCGCCATGCACATAACATGGAAGCAGGAACATCATACCCTCTGAACTGATGGTTGTGATATCGGTATACATCTCTGGAGGAAGCATATCAATATGCACACCTTCAAGAGATTCCTTCGAAGCAAACAATCCGTTACATACATTGATAAACTCGCAAACTGCATCGAGACTGTCCTCATCGATCACTTCGAACTCTTCCTTCGCAAACTCGGTTGCAATTGGCTTTATTCCAACATTACAGATACCAATAAACAAATTGTAATCGCCGGTAAAGCACTGGCTGGCAATGTATTTACTTGTATATGTATGGATTCGTTCAATCCGCTCAAAACGAATCTTGTTATCAACAAAACGAACCATATTTCTGGCGAGCAATGCAAGATAATCCTTCACGGCTGCCGGAACCTGGTTATCCTTTAAAAAGATCTGAATGATCTTGTCAATATCCGAACTCTTCAACGCATCGATTTCAAGTGCTGTATATCGCTCTGACTTTTTATAATGATTCAGATACTTCTGAATATCCTCCAAAGTAAGCAGCTTGCGCTCTACAAGTGCCTGTACGAATAAAAGATAGGAATCACCCTGTTTTTTCAGAAGCTTCCCAACCTGCTCGTCTGTCAGATAACCCTTCTCCACAGCAATATCTCCGAATCTGGCATCCTTCATCGCCTGCAGCTGATTGACTTCATCCGCCTGTTCCTTCGTCATAAGTCCTTCGCTGACTGCAAGCAATCCCATCTTCACACGTGCTGTACGACTCGCCTCTACGATTTCCATATATTGCTCATGTGTCAACACACCAACATCTTCGAGATATTTTCCAAAATAAACTCCAAACATAACGCCCCTCCTTCATGTAACTCTTCTCTTCAGTCAAGAAGTCATAATTTATTGATTATTATACACAATCTCCAGCCAAAAAGCAACTGTCGGGCAAATGCAAAAAATGAGCTTTCATGATTGAATATTCTATTTTTTTCCTATATAATATATTTATTACATTTATGATACATACTTTACTTTGAGGTGAACGGGTTATGTCTATACAAAAGTCTTTGCGATTGTCGCTTGTTTTAATGGCGTGTCTGCCACTTATATTTCTGACAATCTTTACATACAATTTATCTTATAAAAAATACATGGATCTTGCAACACAGTCCACAGTGGAACTTGCGAAGAACTACGGCATGGGCTTCCAGTCCCAGCTTAACTCACAGATCGCCGAAGTAGAGGGACTTGCAAATGGTACAAACATCCAGAATCTTGTACTGGAGAATTACAATGGTGTTACGCTTGGAAATGATTCTCCTTATTATACGAATGTCACAGATCTGTTTGCAACTGCTTCTGATTATGCCGGCAACAACGTGAATTACTATCTCTATGATGTAAACGGATACTACATTACTAGTTCTGACAACACCAATACGGATGACTGGCAGGAACATATGGCAATTCCGGTCGAGGATATCACAGAAACAAAAATCTTACAGTGTTCACCACTCGATGAAATCGAGAGCATTGATGTTGTATCCCCGATCATTATTAAAAGCCAGATCGTTGGTCTGATCCGTGCCAATATCACCTCCCGGTATTTCGGCTCCTTTATCCCGGAAGATGGCTCTGCATTCATCATGACAAATGATGGCGGCTACCTCTTTACTTCGACCGGGCTAACCGGACAACGGGAACTGGAAACACAGGCGTTTAATTGTCTGAACGGCGCGGACAACGCGAAGGACTATGGACATCTGAAAGCTTCCTCCTTCAAAAATATCTATGGATTTTGCAAGCTTTCCGACTCCAACTGGCTGTATCTGATCAAACAGCAGGGAACTCAATACCAGCAGATATTGGCAACCCTCCCGATTACCATGAGTATCACACTCATCATCATTTTAATGATTGCTATCTGGGTGAGCCGGATCTTATCCGCGAAATACACAGAACCAATCTTTACCCTGCGCGACAACATGACGGACGCCTCCTCTGGTAATCTGGATGTCAAATGTGATGTTGCCTCTGATGATGAATTCGGAGATCTCTCCCGCATGTTCAACAGCATGATGGATATCATCTCCAACAACTACAAGGAATTATCTGCTTCCAAAGCTGCATTAGAGGTCAGCGAACAGGAACTGAAAAAAAACTATGCCCATATCGAGCAGCTTGCCTATCACGATGGCTTAACCGGACTTTATAACCGTGTTGCTTTCATGAAATACGCTTACAAGATCTTCCATGACGCAAGCGTCGGTGCCAGCAAGCATGCCATTTTCTTTATCGACTTAGATAACTTTAAAAATATCAACGATACACTCGGACACGACTATGGTGACCTTCTGTTAAAGGATGTCTCCGACCGGATGCTTTCCTGTATCGCTTCCGATGATATTCTGGCACGTAACGGCGGTGACGAGTTCCTGATCTTAAAAAATCGCTTCGATACCGTGGATGATCTGGAAAACTTTGCAAGCCAGCTTGTCAATGTCGTACATCATCCATTCATCTTAAACGATGAAACCGCTGTGGTTTCCATGAGTGTCGGTATCGCAGTCTTTCCAAACAACGGTCTGACGGTAAGCGAGTTGATCAAGAACGCAGACATCGCGATGTACAATGCGAAAAACTCTGGCAAAAACAGCTACCGCTTCTTCGACAGCTACATGGAGGACGATGTCAACCGGAAAAATGATCTTGCAGATATTCTATCTCATGTTATTGATAAGAACGAAATTTACTTACAGTACCAGCCACAGGTCAATGTGGAAAGCGGTCAGGTTACCGGCTATGAAGCGCTGATGCGTATTGAGTCTGAGCTGGTTGGTTTTATCTCTCCTGCAGAATTTATTCCGATCGCAGAAGAAACCGGTATTATCAACATCCTTGGGGAATGGGCATTGATTGAAGCCTGCAACTTCAATCAGGTACTGATCAAGAGCGGATTCGGTCCACTCCGTGTATCTGTCAATGTATCAACCACCCAGTTAAAGGATGATCATCTGATCGATATCATTAAAAGCATTCCGGAAAAAACAGGTATGGATCTGAAACATCTCGAAATCGAGATCACAGAAAGTGTCCTGATGAATTCGTTTGAACACAACTTAAAGCTGATCAATCAGATGAAAGAGCTTGGTTGTTCCATCGCCTTAGACGATTTCGGAACTGGCTACTCTTCCTTCAACTACCTGACACAGATTCCAATCGATACGTTAAAGATTGACAAATCCTTTATCGATGGTATCTGCAGTAACGAAAAAGACCGCTGCATCGCAGACTCCATCATTGATCTGGCACACAAGATGGATATCTCTGTTGTGGCAGAAGGTGTGGAGGATAATGAACAGCTGCAGATTCTGCAGAACCAGTTCTGTGACACCCTGCAGGGCTATCTCTTCTCCAAGCCTTTAAATTCTACCGATTTTATTGAGCTTTTAAGCAAACATAAAACTTTACATGACTAAAAAGGCGTCCCCATCAAACAGATGGGGACATTTTTTATTTCTGTTTATGACTCCTCTTTCTTCCTATCAAACCCATCCCGATTCCAACTGCACTTGTACACAGAACAAGAATCGTCAGAAACAGATTTGCTTCATCTCCGGTCTTTACCGCCTGCTCCTTAGTCGGTATCACCTGTGTGCTTGTCCCGGCAACAGTCGTTTCCGATGTTTCCGATGTTTCGGTGGTTTCTGTCGTTTCGGTCGTTGTGGTCGACGGCTCTTCGGGAAAACAGATTGTCTGTGCGAGATCCGAAAGATCTGTATGTGAAGCAACGATCTCGCCCGGATATGCCGTATCTTTTACCGTCTCATAGAACACCACTTCCTGTCCACACAGTGCATCCAGAAACAGAATCTCATACTTCACTTCGATATCCATATTTACCTTTTCCGCGACAAATGTCACAGGCTCATTCTTTGCCATATATGGTTTTTCCAAAACCGTACCATCCTTTTTCCATCGTGCTTCCCCTGAAATCGTATAGGTGTGTCCAATCTCCAGATTCTCAAATGAAACAATATCCTTACATGGCACAAGTGTCCCCTTTGCACGTATATCAACAATTGGATTTTCAAAGCCTGCCTTCGTTTTAATCTGCGGAAATAGCTCATTTATAATCGTTCCTAACTCAACATGCGCGCCATCCTCCTGTATAGATACTTCGATTTTCTCAGCATTTCGATACTTATTTTTATTTGCCTCACAGCGAACCTCTTCGATGTAATACGTTCCATACGGCAATGCGCCCTTCGTATCATCCACGTCTGCCTGTCCAAACCAGATACCCGCACCTGCCTCTTCCTGATTCGTATGATACGAATGTGGAATATAGGAAGCTGCCGTCGAGTAATACCCATTTTCATCTGTCCAGACGATGTGGGATTCTCCCTTTGTATCAGAAATAGAAAACGCAATATTTGCAAGCGGGGTTCCATTTTCATCCACTTTTGTAAAACTGAGATCCCCACGGAAATGAAGAATATTCACTGCATCTTTTACAACAACCTCCATTGGGGTTGTCTGATCTTTTTTGATCTGTACCCAGACTGGCGTATCATCTAACAACATATAGTCGTTTGCTTTTTCTTCCTGAATCATATACCAGCCGATCCGAAGCTGCATTTCTGTATCACCCACACAGTCTGTATCGTGCGCACATTCCTGCACAAAACCCGTACCTTTTTTATCCATCCGAAACAATCCCACACGCTTAGTGGTGTCCTTACTTCCGTTTGCGGAAACAGCATAGACCGCGTATTCAATCCCATCAAAGCTATACTCCGGGTGTTCTAAAAGAAAGGCTTCATAATTTTCCTCCACCTTCTTTGTCAGTCTGAGTTTTCCAAGATACTCCTCTTCCGGTCCAACCACACGCGTATCAAAATAATCTCCCTCTGATTTCAGCTCCAGAGGCTTCGCCACCGCATCTCTTGGCAAGCCAAGGGTTGTCCGTCTTCCTGCATAGATTTTCGTACTATAAATATTCGGATCTAACTTCCAGCCTCCATTTGTTGGCACATTCCATTCCCGGATATAATATGTACCCTCGGCAAACTGTACAATCGTACCCTGTTCATCCGGCTTTGTGCGTGCAGAACAAGAGACGTTATCCTCTGCCAGTGCACCATTTTCCCCCGGCTCAATATAACAATATCCCTTCACATTCCGGCTTCGTTTCGCATCCTCATAGCTAGCATACACTGCATAATTGGCTCCCGCCACATCATACAACTTCGGATTCGTCTTGTAGACGTCCTCATTATAGCTTTTACAAATCCGCAAGGTTCCAGTCTTCAGACGTTCTTTCGGACGATATACAATCATTCCGGAGCATTGTTTCCGCACGTCCACCGCGTTATCCAGATAATAGCATGCGCGAAGGGAATCCCAGCCAGAGCTGTACAAATGTCCGATCAAAGCGGTTCCTCCACCGGAAATTGCGCAATGGACATAGCCGTCCAGTTTTCCATTTACAAAACAGATGACATCGCCTGCATTTGTCAGCTGGTCGTAAATTGCATCATATTCCGCCTCCGTCTTATCCTTTGGAAAACAGTTTGCATCAGCATAGACGCGCTCCCAATTCTCACTTACTTCCAATGTATCCGAGATCTGCGAGACGAGCGTACTTCCCTGTACCGATGCCTTGTCTCCATAAAAACCAGATAACGCCTGTGCTACATAAATCGCACACATATTATCGCTGTTTTTTCCGCTTCCCTTCGGAATCGTCATCGCGTATGCGACAAATGCATTGGATGTATCCGGTGCCTGATAATACGCACTCGGAGATACACTCTGTACAGTCTCTTCCGATTCTGTGAATGCAGATTCCTCTGCGTCCGCCTGCATATCCTGCGGAAGCGCATTTGTCCATGTTGCATCGCCAATCGTCGCGACAGATTCCCACGCTTCCGTATTTTCCGATGCAAACGGAAGCACATAACACTGCATGATCAAAAACGCAAGTATCCCATATGAGAGCACCTGTCTCCATGCTTTCTTTGCCTTTAATTGCTGCTTGATTTTTTTACATAACGAAATAAACATATTAATTCCTCCATACCTTACCATATGCAGAAATCTGATGGATTCCATCTTCTATGTCTACCGTCAATGAAAAAAGATATAATTTTGTTGTTAAAAAAAGAGTATGGTAACTGTACCATACTCTTAAAAGTCCTGTCAATTCAATTTCCGAAGTTCACTTATTTTTCACAATCCCACTAGAACGTGATATCCTTCTTGCCTGTGATCAGGCGGGCACCATTCACGATCATCGTCACACCAGCACCAACTCCGACAAGAATTGTCACAATTCCAATAACCAGATTGCTGATTCCGATTGCATTGATCTTATGATATAACTTCTCCATGCTTTAGACCTCCCATACTTGCAATAAAACTATTTTACTCCATACTGCTCATAATATGCATCAATCGCTGCCTTCAGGGTATCATCGATTACAACCTTTCCCTTATAAGGCTTGTTGTACAGATGCTCTACAACCTCTGCCATCGTTACGATCGCAGTTGTCTTTAATCCATAGTTTTCTTCGATCTCCATCAGTGCACTCTTCTCGCCCTGACCACGCTCCATACGGTCAACCGATACAACAAGACCAAGCACATCGACATCGCCCTGCGCCTTCACGATCGGAAGTGTCTCCTGAATCGAATTACCTGCAGTTGTTACATCCTCGATGATCACAACCTTGTCACCATCGTTGATCGGACTTCCAAGCAGGATTCCCTTATCCCCGTGGTCCTTAATCTCCTTACGGTTTGAGCAGTAACGGATGTCTGCATCATACTTGTTGGCAATCGCCATTGTTGTAGCTACGGAAAGCGGGATTCCCTTATATGCCGGTCCAAACAGCACATCAAAATCAAAGCCGAACTTGTCCTTGATTGCCTCCGCATAATACTCACCCAGACGTGCTAACTGGGAACCTGTTCTGTAAAAACCTGTATTTACAAAAAATGGTGTCTTTCTTCCGCTCTTTGTCACGAAATCACCAAACTTCAATACGTTACAATCGATCATAAATTCAATAAATTGCTCTTTATACTGTTCCATGTTGTATAAATCCTCCTGTTTTTCGGGCTGTCGGCAGCAACAAACGACATTCACGCATGTAGATTCATTGTCTGCCATAGTTTTCTCTATACGCCACATAATCGTATATATTTTAGCATAGTTACCTGTTTGTTTCAATCAGTTTTGCGCAATCATAAACGGGGAATTTTCACTTCTATCGCAGATGTACTAACGATTCCGTTCATTCTTCTCGCGCGACTGCAGTACAAGCTCATACACCTTTGGATGGCGTTCTTTCAGATGTGCATCAAGCACATGTCTGCGCTCCCTGAAACGTTCTGCAAGCTCCGGATGATTCTTTGCGATCCGGTCATGCACCTGTTTTCTGTGTTCCTCAATCTGCATCGCAAGGGTATGTTCATCCTTACCGGATATATTGACAATTTCCTTCAAATGCTCCTCCAAGTGTTCCAGCCACTCGTCTTCGTCAAGCTCCTCCATATGCGCCCATCGTCCATGCAGCAGATTCTCGATATCCCCGCTTTCTTTTAGCTGTGCAATCTGCTTTTCAATCTGACGCTCGATCTGTTTTTCCGCATCAGAGCCGAACGCCCACACAAACTCCTGCACACGGTTATCTGCACGTTTCCGGGACGCACTGCGATCCTCATTATCCACACCGTCTTCCAGTGGATACGGGCGGTTGATTCCCATATCCTTCAATGCAATATGGATGGTTCTGCGCACACACCCCTCCTCAATCAGATATCCGAGTCCAAGCTTCCTTAACTGTTCGTTCACATCCGAAATATGTTCTGTCATATAGAACCGGATGCCCTTTTCTTTCAATGACTGATCCAGACGCTTCAGGCAGTCTGCCGCAGTAATATCCAGACTTCCGATTCCGCCCGCATCAAGGATCACAGCTTTCGTATCCGGTTTTATATGATCCTCAATATCATTTTTCAGCATCTGCACATTTGCAAAGAACAGATTGCTG
>ULKU01027596.1_pt1 | contig 14242 bp, 13 predicted proteins | sample 1951221 | NCBI WGS metagenome assembly ULKU01 (sample SAMEA4835507, study PRJEB28245) | human gut metagenome | biome: gut microbiome; material: fecal sample | place: Denmark | collected 2008
ATGCATTTACGAAACAAAAAAGAGGATTTCTCGCTTTTTGAGAAGTAGGAAATCCAACCGTTTTTTATGATTTTTGGCCTTTTTTAGCCGTTTTTGCGCTGAAGCAGCACAATAGTCTCAACATGCATAACATGGACGCAAAGAACTGGTCTACCCATACGAGGCACAGTGTGAAAGGAACATATCTACTACAGCTTGAACATGACTGTGCAACTGGCAAAAACTGCACGCCTTACATGTATGGGTTGCATCATCCAGTTATTTTTTATGATTTAGATGAATGACATTTTCAGAGACTATTTATAAAACCAATCGTCCGCTATATTGTTCTCCACCAATCCAAACGTAATTTCTGGCTTCATCGATTGTAATTTTGATTACAGCGTTGGTGCTTAATGCCTGTGACAGCAATGAATCGATGATCGCTTTTATATTCTGGATATTTGGATGCCTATCGTCCGAGTATATCTCGTAGTTTTGCATCTTGTGAATAGTTACCCCATAAGCATTGGTGGTTTTGTAAATTATCGCTAGTTCCAGCATTCCATGACCAATCACGGAAACATGCATAAAACTGCTTAGCGCAGTTCCGACCCCTGGAAGCTTAAACATTTGGTTTCCTCTCGAAGATCAGCAAGAATTTCGCTTTGGTCGAAGAACATTTATATGGAGAGCACAACTTTTTCATTGACTTTTTCAAAATTCATGGTGCCGCCCCAATAAATGCCATATAGATACACATTTTCATCGAAAAGCTTTTGATTTATATCATCGTAAAAAACGATGTGTTACCCGATTTTCCCCTTTGCTAGATCAATAGAGGAGAAATCAAACGTATCTTCAATATAACCGCTGTAATGCGGAATGACACCATCTACAGTCCCTTCGATAGTCTCATAGGTTAAGAGGTATTTCTCTTCATTGGGAAAATCGTCAATAATCATGTAATCGTTTTTGAAAGTCTCGCCAGCTTCGGTTTTAATCTCTCTATTAATGGCGAACTTCCCATATCCCGGATTGCAACCCCATAGATCGTTTTCCCAATCTTCGGAAAAGCCTTTTCGAGCGCCTACATATACATCAAAAGCAGCATTTAGTGATTGCTTACTTTTAGAAGTGAATGCAAGGCCCACCTGAGGAGTAGGAGAAGAGGTACCTATGCATTTATCAAATCCGACTTTGAGAATGGCGACATTCGCTCCTTCGTTGCAGCCACACAAGGCAAAAGAAATGAGGGATAATGCAAATATTTTCTTCAAATTTGTTTTCATCGTGCCAATCATCTCCTATCCTTATGCTACAGTCTTTCTATAATTTGTAATGTAATAATTATTATCGTTGCTTCCGGCTTTCATACCAAAAACAATATCATCAATTGACAGTCTTCCCATGTTTCTACTGCCGGTTGCTGTGGCAGTGCATTCAAATTTGAGCCCATAAATTCCGTTAGGAAAATAATTAGAATATCGTTTTAGCCCTTGTCCTCTAGCGTTTAATTGAAGAGAAAGCAAATTGGTCATTTGAGTCCAATTACCATTGCTGTCTTTTATTTTAAGCGCAGCAGTACCATCTAAATTTTCAGAATTGCTCCAAAAGCCTACACTATATAGCACCGAATAAATTGGTTTGTTGAAGTTCATTTCAAAGTAGGCATAGCCCGCTTTCCTCGTATAGGATTTCCACAGCCCCCTGCATAAGTCGTCTTCTTCGAGCAGAAAACCAGTAATTTATTCTCTGCGTGGGAATGATTTTTTCTACCCTGTCCCATGCCGATTGCGATTTTTCCTGAATCGGTGTCTTCTTTAAAAACCATTTTTTTAATCGTAGCATCCGCTTTTGGCATGTTTTTAATGGGCAAGTCCTACGCTTAAAATCGTTTTCCCCCGCCTATGAAATCCATCAGATTAACATGGAGGATTCCATTTCTTTTTTGCAGGATATAGTCCGTTGTCATCACATATTTTTTATAGTTATCCCGTATGCTCTCTAACGGCCTGTATTCTCGATCTTCCGTATCTTTGCTCTGCAATATCTTATAAGCCACCTGCACATATGAATAATCCATGTTGACATCCCTGAGGATGAAATCACATTTCAGCTTTCCGATTCGTCCCACGTTTACCGCGTAATCGAGGCTTCTGGCGTATAGATACACGATATTCTCCAGCGTCGGCCCGTAATTGATCCGGTTGTCCGTGTTCATCGCGTAGTAAAAACTTAGGTCGGCAACGTAATACTTTTGCTCTCCGGAAAGCGTTTTTTTCGATTTCATATCGAACCTTTTGCATTCGTACAGAATCTTTGCGTCAACCAACGTCTTTATATACCGAGTCACCGTCGCGCGGCTGATGGCCATGCCATTTTTGAGAAGTGCTTCGTGCAGGCTGTTGATGCTTGTCGTCGCGCCGAAATTGTTGATGATGTAATTCCGAACCAATTCAAAGGACTGAACGTCCTTGATTTTCACTCTTCGTTTTATGTCTTTTTCGAAGATCTCATCGATGATTCCCTTCACGTAGGTGCGCTTATCCGAAGGGCTGTCAATTTGAATAGCTCGTGGGAATCCGCCTTCCAAAATATAGCTATTCAATTCTATTTCGGCATTGGGGTTTATCTCCCGCCCATAAAACCTCTTCATGTCCTCGTATTCGTCGAATGTCAGTGGAAACATTTCGAACTCAAGGTATCTACCGGTCAGTTTCGTCACGAGCTCCCCACTGAGCAAATAGGAATTTGAGCCCGTTATGAAAATCGAATAGTCGCCTTCCGACCTGAACCCGTTGATTACCTCTTCGAAGCCTTCGACGTTCTGAATCTCGTCTATGAAAAGGTATTTCATCCCTTTCGCTTGCGTGGCGGATTCGATTAATGCATCTAACTGTTCGGCGTTCCGAATGCTTTTGTACCCACGTTTATCGAGATCGATGTAAATAATGTTGTTTTCCGCAACGCCACCTTCTTTGAGTTCTTCCGCTATGGTCTGCATGAGGCTGGATTTCCCGCATCTGCGTATCCCAGTTATCACTTTGATGAGGTCATCGTCGTGGAAAAAAGCGCGCATTTTGGACAGATACCTCTCCCGTTTGTATAGTCTCATAGCCTGCCTCCTTTACTATTATTATACACTGCGTCATTGTTATTTCATAGTTATTGTGGCATTTTTTTATGTTTTCTAAATATTTGCAACTATAACAAGCAAATTAAGAAATCAATTGTTGAAAACAAACCTTCCGTGTCGCATAAAAAGCGAATCCCTGTTAATCCTCATAATCCATTGCCTCCAGAATCCGATATACCTTCTCTTCCACTTTCCTCATCCTCGCGTATTGGAAGAGGAAGTCCATGTCCTTGTCCTTTCCATTCAAAAACGTCTTCACTGCCTTGAGGAAAAGTTCGGAATCATAATCGTCCCTTTTCCGTATCATCTCCACAACCATCTTTTCCTTTGAATAGCAAGTGACGTTGTTCCCGAACATGGTTCCGGTACTGACATTTCCCAAATGAAACAGCTCTTCGTTGTTTTCGATGTGACAAATAGCATTACACCCTATGCTTTCTTTTCTCACGCGGCACTCCTTAGGGATTGTGAACTCAATCGAATCCGGAATCCTGTCGGTCAGCCTAAGGAGATAAAGCGCAGTTATGCCGGAATAGACAATCCTCTGATATCTTCTTTGAAGTTGGAAGAGGTCATCGACGGCTCCGTCTTTCGCGTAAACGCCACGCCTTATTCTGACGAGACGATTGGAACTTACGTATCTTGCGAAAGACGCAGGTGGAACACCATTTGCGATTGCATCTTTTCTGGATAGGCTTCCATCTCCGCTCTCTATCATCTTTTCTAGTATTTTGTAATTTTGGTTCATTCGTATCACCTAATTTCATTATTAGTGTAACAGATGTATCATTAATTATTAATGATTCATATCTATTTATGTGTTATCTCCCTTTAATTCCTAACAAATATCGAAATTTTTTAAACCTATTTTTTATTGATGTGATAACGATTTTCGAGTTTTTTGCCATTTCCAATCAAACTATACCCCTGTTTTTGCCTCTTTTTAGGCCAAAAATCGGTTTTCCAGGTTGAATGTGTAGTTGCACTGTATCCTGAAAGCGTAAAAAATGAGAAAATCACGAATTTTCGAAAATGCCGATGATTATGGGCTTTTTGACCTGTTCCTTCCATCGTGTATAGATGCTAGTCACCTGTTCCTGTGTCGATACGAGGTAGGATGGGCGTTCATTTTGAGTGTCGATTTGTTTCCACCCTCTAGTAAAGGCCCTATTTTTACCGCTTTACCGGCATTAGAGTGATTTTTGCAACAAAAAAGAGGACTTCCCGCTTTTTTAAGAAGTAGGAAATCCTTCAGCTTTTTATGATTTTTGACCTTTTTTAGCCATTTTTGCGACTAAGCAACACCACAGTCTCCACATGCATAACATGGACGCCAAGAACAAATCTACCCATACGAGGCAGAGTGTGAAAGGAACATATCTACTACATTCAAAACATAGCTGTGCAACTGGCAATAATTGTACACTTAGATAGTATTGGTGAATATGTGCTATCCATCAAACTAAACCTTTTATGTAGCAAATATATCAATGATATATTCAAAGTTGAACTTTTTAATCATGTTCCTCATGTTCCCATCATGTCCCTTTTTGTTTTTTTCGAATGGGACAAAAAGTAGTCAAAACATTCAAAAAATAACTATAGAAAAGGCCAGGATTACTTAAGGGAAGGCTGATAGTACGGAAAGCATTAGAATGCAAAGGTGCACTGGTAGTCTGAAAGAAAACACTCTAATCGTGTTTATAGAATGCATGAATTGAAATTAGCGCAAGATGGCCGAAAATTGGGTTTTCAGGTTGGGTTTGTGGTTGCAATGTGCTCTGGAAACGCAAAAAATCGAGAAATCGTGATTTTTCTAAAAATCCCATGGTTACGGGCTTTTTGACCTGTTCCTTCCATCGTGTATAGATGCTAGTCACCTATTCCCGTATCGATACTAGGTAGGTTGGGTGTTCATTTTTGATGTCGACCTATTTCCCCATACGAGTAAAGCCCTGTTTTTTACCGCTTTACCGCCAATTAGGGCATTTTCGCAACAAAAAAGAGGATTTCCCGCTTTTTTGAGAAGTGAGAAATCCTTCCGTTTTTTATGATTTTTGGCTATTTTTCGCCATTTTTGCGACTAAGCAACACCACAGTCTCCACATGTATCGGGAGATTTGACTAACGGCTTTTGACCAACGTCGTCTGCTTTGTGTTGATACGAAATTCCATTGATCAGGGTACCTCTTTTCTTCTTGAGGATGTACTCCATGGCATTGACCTCGTAAACCTGCTTCGTCTTAAGGAAGAATTTGATCTTGTATGGGTCGTTTTCCTCGCCGACGACGACACGATCAACCGTCACTTCAAATAGGTAGCGGTCGAATGTGGTAATCTCGTTTCCTTCCTTGATGACAGCTTCGATCAGCTTGATCTTTTCCACTTTGGAATCGAAAGCTTCTTTATCAGCCTTGAGCATTTCCAAATCGGCATTGACGGCGTTGATCCTGCCAATAATGTCATCAAAGGCATCCTTATAGGTCTTTTCGTCTATCCCGTCGGAAAGTTTCAAATCGACCAAATTCTTTTTCTTCAATTCGAGAGAAGATAGCTTCTTCTCGTTCTTCCCGATGAGAGAAGCGAGATCTTCGTCCTTGAGATTAGATTTGATGCTCTCATAGAGCTTGTCGAAGCACACTTTCTTGTTCTTAGACAGATAGTTGTAGGTATCGATAAACGCGCCTTCGAGCACCTCTTCCGGAATGGCCTTGGAACGTTCGCAGCACTTATTTCCGCCTTTGGTGTTGTTCACGCATTGCCAAACGACTTTGTCGTAGCCTTTGCCCTTATGCCAGTTTCTTCTGGTAAAGGTCGCGCCGCAATAGTCGCATTTGACCATGCATGAGAAGGCATATTGCCTTGAGAGCTTTTCCTGCCTCTTCCCGTCCACAATTCTCTTTGGCGTGCCGCGATTGTCAAGAATTGTTTGAGCCGCCATGAAATCCTCTTTAGAGATGATTGCCGCATGATGGTTTTCAAGGTAGTACTTGTCCTCTTCACTGAAGTTCCTGAGCCTTCTTTTTGTGATCGGGTCGACTGTGAAGGTCTTACCCATCAGGATGTCGCCACAGTACTTCTCGTTTCTGAGTATTCCCCTTATCCCTGAATCGTGCCAAGTCGTGTTCCCCGCTTTGGTCTTGAAACCTAGCTGGGTGCATTCTCTGGCGATGACCGTACATCCCATACCTTCGATAAATGTAGCGAATGGTCTCGGCCTCCTCTTCGTTGATGGTGACGCTTTTGTCTTCGGGATGATAATCGTATCCAAGACATCCTTGGAAGCCGACGAGCTCGCCCCTTTCCATCTTCATCTTGAGGCCTTTCTTCACGTGCTCGGACGTGTTGTGGACCTCTTGCTGAGCGACGGAAGAGAGAACCGTCAGCATAAGTTCGCCATCCATGGAAAGTGTGTTGATATGCTCCTCCTCGAAGAAGATCGCGATTCCCCTTTCCTTTAACATCCTGACGTAATGGAGGGTGTCTACGGTGTTTCTTGCGAACCTTGAGATGGATTTGGTAACGACCATATCTATCCCGTCGTTGAGGCAATCGTTAATCATCCTCATGAAATCAGGCCTTTTGTCGGCCTTGGTTCCGGTAATCGCCTTATCGGCGTAGATTCCGGCCATGACCCAGTCTGGGTTCTTAGAGATGTATTCCCTGTAGTATGAGAGCTGCGAATTGTAGGAGCTAATTTGCTCCTCACCATCCGTGGAGACGCGGCAATAGGCCGCCACTCTCAATCTCCTATTCTTCCCTTGACTTTTCTTGCCGGGGATGGCATTGGCTTTAATAACTTTGATATCAGGCATTTCTTTTTCCTCCTTGTTTTGCCGAGATATAGAGTTTGAAGCCGTACTCCAAACCCATTATAACATGGAGACGCTGCTACTCATCCCAGATGGAGCAAATTCAAGGGTTTTATACGTTAGAAAAAGCCTATCCTTCAACCAACGACAATATCGAATGAGCAGTGCTGTGTCTTTTTAAAACATCATCCTTCGTTTTCACAAACACATTTTCGCCTATCAAGCCTAGATGGAATATCTTCGTAAGCATCCCCATCTCAACGATGCAATCCAAAGCGTTCTCGTCAATGGCTGTCGGCTCAATCATCCTGTTCGACAAAGGGGCTGATACGATTCTGTCTATCGCTTCATCCTTGATCCTTTTCCTTTGCCTTCTGGATAGACACTTATCATCCTTCAGTTTTTGATACTCCGTGAAATTGCCTCTTTTCAAAGAAGCGTACATCTCCATCACCAATACGTTTTCCTTATCCGTTATAAGATCCTTCCTCCTTTTTTGCGTGAGCTGGGTATCCCAGTCACAAAACCCTGACGGGCAACGCCAAAGCCAGCAGCTGTGGCAGATTGTGGCCCGTCTTATCTTGTTTACAAAAATATGTGATTTCCTTAGCTTAGAAGCTCCTCCACTTCCGCCAATCTCTTTAATGATTTCGTCATCTTCTTCTTAAAATCCAATATGAAGTCCAAGCCTATCTTCCCCTTGCTGTATTCATATTCCTTCTTCCTGATGCTATAGAACGTAGGCTCCTTCTCATAGAATGCGATCAATATCTCATCGGCATGATTCACACCGATGAACCATGAGACGTTCGAATAGGTCAAATCCATCTTTCCAAACAAGCTCCTGAGCCTTTCCTTAATCACATAGAAAAGCGATTTCGGCTGCGAAAAAGAAAAAGCTAAGTTGTCCTTTGCTGCATTGATTTTGATAAGACACACATTCCCAAGCGCGTCGTAGATTCCTTTTCGGAAGGAGCCGACGCGCTTCAAGGAAGACTTGAAAGACACAAGAGACGATTTCGTTATCAAAGAGAACAGCTTTTTCCTTTTCAAACTTCTCGGGAAATACGAAACGGAAATGGACACAAGAAGATCATTCACTTTCCTTCTCCAAAAGCCTATACATTGCAAACACGCATTCCTTTATAAGATTTAGATCTTGTTTCGAAGACTCCATTTCCATTCGAAGCTTTCTAAGCTCAGAATTTATGGACACAGAATCCTCTTTCATCTTCGTTTGGTATCCGAGCATAATCAGGTTTCTTAGATAATCAGATACGCTTTTCTCCTTGCTCTTCCTAAAGTCATCTTCCAGCTTCTCAATCTCGTCTTTCTTGGTGAAATAGATTTGCGGTCTAATGAAATTCACTCTCTTTCCTCCTTTCCCATTCTCGGCCACTTCTTAGATTGCGTATGTAAATAAAGAATAAGGGCGTAGCGTCGTTTCCACGTTGCAATAAGCCGTTTTTCACAAAATTTTAGTTAGAGAAAAACGCCTCCCTCACCTAATAGGTAAGTTGAGACGTCGAAAATTAGCCCCATTTAAAAATGGGTAAGGCGTTATTTGTTTTTCTTACGATGCTTAAAAAAGGTGAAAAGTAATTGAAGCGTGCCAACAGCACCAGAAATCCAGCCCATGATTTCCACATATAAATAATCATCAGGTTCAACTGCGTTGAATAAACAAACCACTAGAACGGAGAGAATGCCTGCAAAAATCGACCACCCATCAAAAAGATTTGGTGACGATATCTTTCTAGCACAAAGCTTTACGAGCCAATAAATTCCATAATAAAAATAATAGGCCGCAAGAATCGTAATAATCCAAACAATGATATTAATAGCAAGGGGGTGTTCAATTGCTTTATAAAAAGTCCCAAGTACCACAAAAAAGACTATAGAGAAAAGAATGGTCGAAACAATGCTGATTATCTCTTTACAAATTAACTTACTTTTTTCCTGTCGCATTATTGAAATTACCAAAGAACCATTCAAAAAAATTCTTTCGGTGCTTCTTATCATATTTTTCTAATATCTCATTTAAATCGACTAGATGCCCAAGTTCGCCTTTCACTTTTTCCTTTTCTTCATCGGTATATTTATCAAAGTTATCAAAAATATCACCAATAATTTCTTTGAACTTTTTTTCTAATTCCCTGCTTTGCTTACTCATAACTTTTTCTCCTTTGCGTTATTTATCGCCATCATTTAAGTTGCATTTATCGTAATTCACCAATGTCATTCGTTTTAGTCAGTTGTTTTCTTCAAAGTTTTCTATTTGATCCATGATCTTTGTAAAAACTTCCGGGCTATATTGAGGTGGGTAGCCATTCTTGACAAGACATATCTTAATTTCTAGTTTCAGTTGATTACGGACGTTTGTGTTGTTAAGCCAATCAGCAAAAGAAGACTTCGTATCTATTATATTTTTTACTTTTTTAGCTAATAATTTACATTTATCGTTAACAATAATGCCGTCTAGCTTTTTGTCCTCACCATATTCAAAATTATATTGGTCTCTTAACATAATCAAAATATCGTAGAATGCCTTTTCTTCAAAAGTAAGTCCAAGCTTTCTAAAGCTTTCTTTGTTTTCTTTCATTTCTTCAAGAAGCTTCAAAGCTTGTTTTGTGGCTTCTTCAATAATGTCTTTTGAAGCTTGCTCTTGGGTTTCACCGGCTTCATCTTCAGACAACGTTTTTCGTCTATTGTGGTATTCTTCTATCGTTTTTTTCAAAAGATCTTCAAATTTACTAGCTGCTATTTGATTTATCTTTGAATATTCGCTTATTTGTTTTCTAAGTAACTTTATTAATATTTCAAGTCTTGTTGCTGGCATCTTGATATTTGATAGCTTATCAACGAATCCGGCGTCGAAAATATCTTCCTTCTCTCCGCTTTCTAACAGACTTTCAACTTCCGTATATTTCAGTGCCTCTTCGACCATCTTGGCGACGTTTTTGTTCATGATTTCTGCGTCAATTTGAGAAGTGCCTGACATCTTTCTGACAAATCCCACTATAGCCATAAAACATTGTGCCAAGGCAGACTCTTGGTCGGAGAGTTTTCCAGAAGGTTGGCAAATTTCATAAGCTTGTCTCATTCTTTGAGTTGTTTTCAAAAAATAGGTTTTAAACGATACTTTCTTAACTGTCGAGTTGTTGTCTGAATTCAGATTCAATTCCAATGTACTTTGAAAAACATATTCAGCTGCTTTAGAAAGTAGAGTATATCTTAAAACAGGGTCGCAATTGGGATCCAAGAAGGGATTCAAATCATAATTCTTAAATAGTTTTTTTAGAATTTCTAATTCATCTTTAAATATCGTGAAAGCCTGTTCGACGTCATCCTCAGAAGGAGCTATCGAAATATTGCCCCCATAGATTTTCATGGCTTTCCGCATGTTATTTCTAATACCAATGTAGTCAACAATCATGCCATATTCTTTTCCCGGGTATTTTCTATTAACACGGCTTATTGTTTGAATAAGGATATGCTTTTGTAATGGTTTGTCGTTATAAAGCAAAGTCAAAGAAGGGACATCAAAACCAGTAATCCACATATCAACAACAATAACAATATGGAAATTAGATTTGTCTTCCTTGAAAGATGCGTCTAAATCCGACGATCGCTTATTATTGGTGACACCGCCAAGATAATCATACATTTCTTTTGGATCGTTCTTTCCAACGCTTGCCACCATTGCCATAAATGGCATTGGTTTAAGTTTCTTATCTTCTTCAATTGAAATTTGCAGACCATCTGGATGTTTCTTTTCTACGAACCATTCAGGATATTTTTGTTCAAAGATTTTAAGCAACCTATATGCAATTTGTCTATTGGCGCAAACAATCATTGCTTTTTGAACCCTATTTGGATCATTATCGCATGTAGCGATATAGTGATTGTGAATATCGGTAGCAAGCCTTTCTAATCTCGATTGTTCACCTAAAATGACTTCCATGGAGCTCATGGCCTTTTTAGATGCTTCAATATCTTCTTCACCAGTACCTTCATTTTCGCACTTTTTGTAATAATCCTCAATTAGTCTTATTTTTTCTTTGTCAAATAAAACCTTAGCGATTCTAGGCTGATATTTAATGGGAACTGTTATTCCATCAGCAACCGCTTGGTCCATTGTATATCTATCTATTTCGTCGCCGAACGTTTGATATGTTTCAGCAATGGGGGTGCCAGTAAAACCTACGAAAGTCGCATTAGGGAGGGCCTCTCTTAAAACTTTTGCATAGGGTTTTGAAATCAAAGCTCTCATGTTTTTATCTACATCTTTTGTAAATTGAATTCTCTTCGATTTATCTAATTGACTTCTATGAGCTTCATCTGAAAAACAAATGATATTTCTTCTGTTGTTAATAAGGCCGATTTTATCGTCTTCTCTATCACAGAATTTTTGAATAGTGCAAATATAAAAACCGCCACTTTGCCTCGCTCCAAGTTCTTCCCTAAGCTTATCCCTTGATAAGACAATCTCAACGGCCCCAAGATTCAAAAATTCAGTACTATTGGTAAACAACTTTGCACCCTGATTTTGTAAATCGTCTCTATCAACAATCATAACAATAGTAGGCGATCCGATTTCAGGAATATTTGAACACCTTAAAGAAAGCTGCCTTGCTAAAAAAGCCATGGTATAAGTCTTTCCACAACCAGTGGCGCCAAAATATGTTCCACCTTTACCAGTTCTTTCCTTGATTGACTTAATGATGCTCTTTTTTAGCAGTCTAGTTGCAAAAAATTGGGGGTATCTACATACAATTTCCAATTCGTCATTATCATATTGCGAATCTTTGAAATAAATGTAGTCTCTAAAAATCTCTAAGAACCTGGTGGGAGAAAACACCCCTTTAACCATTGTTTTTGTCTCTTCAAAAGGCATGGTTGATACCTTGTCTTCATCATTGACTCTTCTCCAAGCGTAGAAATGCTCATAGGGCGCTTTGACAGTTCCAAGTCGTGTTTTAACCCCATCGGATATGCACGCCAATGGACAATAATGAAGCAGATGCGGAACATCTCGCCAATACCTTATGTTGATTTGTTCCCAAGCATCATAAATTGTGGCTTTATCATCCACAGGATTCTTTAGCTCAACGATACATAATGGTAATCCATTAACATATAACACTACATCCGGTCTTCGATACTCGTTTTTCCCATTATTCGAATACTCAATTGATAGTTGATTAACAACTTTGAACAGATTATTTGATGGATTATCAAAATCTATAAAGAAAATCCTGTACGCTTTTTGTTCCGCGTTTACAAAATTGGTTCCATCAGTCATCAAACCATATGTCTTATGAAGCGTAGCAAAATCACTTTCGCCGCCTATAAGCTTAATTTTATTGTAAATATTTTCTAAATCTGCTTCTTCCAAGTAAGGCTGAGTTTTCTTTAAAAAGGATAAAAAGTCATCCTTTATTAACACATTCCTTCTTGAATTCCGATCAACGCTATTTCCGGAATTATATTGCCATCCCTCCTGTTCAAGGAACCCTATAAATGCACTTTCATATTCCGATTCACAATAATGCCCGTTATATTCATTTAATTTCGCCATAGTACATGCTCGCCCTCCTTATCCTCTGTCGTTCAGCCTACTAATAATTTCTTCCAGATTTTCTTTTAACCAGTTCAATTGAAGCTTTTGTATCTTATCGACGCTGTTCTCATCGAAATTTACACAATCCAATTTATGGGAAAAATCTTCCAAAGCCGACAAATCGCACATAAAAAAATCTTTTATATTAGAAAAACCAAAATACACATGCTGGATTAAATCTCTAAACGTTTCTATTTCTTTAGACGAGGAATGTAGAAGCATTGCGAGCAATTTGTCTAAATCCAGTTTGTTGAAAAAGCCATTCCCGTCAGTGAAATATGTTTTGTTACGTATCGTTGATTCATAGAATGGTAAAATATCTTGCGGATTATAGCTAAAGCCGGGTAAGGACCTATTCAATTCTTTTTGATACTCTTCAATACCATTTATAAAAGACTTTAATTCCAAAGTTTGGTCGCCCTTTCCTAATTGTATGCCTGATTTTATAAAGGTATTAATTTTGTGGCCGCCATCGATTGATTGTTTAGCGTTTCGGAGCATTAATGAGATGCAATCATCGATTTTGTCAGCGAAACCAACCTCATATTTCACAGAAATAAGATAATTTGCAATGGTCACGTATTCATCGTGAACAAGCAATGTATCTTTTTTTAAATTATCCAAAATAAAATCCAGCGTAGAAACCAACTCTTTTTCGCTGTAATCATAATAACTATATAAAACCGCTAATTTTTTATCAGCTACGCTAATTTCACTAGCTTTTAGATAAATAGATTCAGCCTCCTTGAACTTATCATAATTATAAAGATGATTCTCAATATAATCATACATTGGCCTAAGAAGAGGGTAAGCAAACGTACCTAAATTTTGAGATGCAAATGATTGGCTGTCCCAAATTTTATTACCATCATTGTTAACCTTAATGCTATAACAAATCGTCCCGATGAACAAATCATGAACAAATTTGAAATTAAAATTACATTGAAATTTCTTGGTTACTTCATCCATTTTTTGGCACGCATATAAAACTGATCGAAAATTGCAACATTTCAAAGCCAATAATTGTTGATAAACTCTTCTGGAAAACGAAACTTCGCCGCTAGGGTCCTTTTCTTCAAGTAATTTGTTAAATATTGGATTGTCAAAAGATCTCACAATGTCAGAAATCGATTCAGTTATATTTGAAGAAAAATGGATTGTATCACCTATAGTTTTTTCTTTAATTTTTAAATATTCCTCCGATTCCTTGGTTAAAAATCTAGTTTGGCTTTTAGATGGTTTTTCTTCATATTTCAAAATTTCACTTTCATTAGCAACAACCAAGACTTTAACTCCATCTTGTTCAACCAAATTGTTTATATAGCCCAAAACTTCGACAATATCTAAATTAGTTCTTTCTAAATCTTCTAAAACAATTAAATGGTTAGATAAATCGATGGAACTATAAAGTCTTTTTAAATCATCTTCGTTTTGATTTAAATCGACATTGAAAAAACTAGCGATTCCTTTGGCGATTGTTTTTCCAAAAATCCATGTTGCATTAGCCTTTTCATTCTTATCAAGTATGCCTTTGGTTCGAATTTCTAAATATAGGCTTTTGCTCACATCTTTAACGGACGACATTCCGTACAAAGAAACGACGGCATATTTCAGTTTCTTAAATTTTAAATAGGGGCATAATTTATTTTTAATATAAAAGCTTTTACCAGTTCCCCATGGCGCCGTAAG
>ULKU01025107.1_pt1 | contig 14123 bp, 5 predicted proteins | sample 1951221 | NCBI WGS metagenome assembly ULKU01 (sample SAMEA4835507, study PRJEB28245) | human gut metagenome | biome: gut microbiome; material: fecal sample | place: Denmark | collected 2008
TCCTGATACCAGAATGCGGGACGGATTCCCCACGGGTCGCGCACGGCAAACGATTCACCGCTTCCCGTCAGTCCGCATATCACATAGCCTCCGTCCCACTCCTTGCTCGAAGTACGCAGCACGTTTGCCAGGTCTATATGATCTTCTATATAGTGAGTCACGCCCATGCCTGTCAATCCTTCCGCTTCGGCAAGATTGAAAAGGCGCTCCACTTCACGGTCAAGACGGTGCCCCACTTGTTCCAGCATGATATACGTATCGGCATACTTCCGCGGATGCTGACCGATAGCAGTGATACGTGCAAAAATCTCATCCACGTTCGTCATGTTGAAATTGCCACAAAGAGCGAGATTCTTAGCCCGCCAGTTGTTACGCCTCAGGAAAGGGTGCACGTATGAAATACCGCTCTTTCCGGTAGTGGAATAACGCAAGTGCCCCATGTAAGCCTCGCCCGCAAAAGGGAGGTATTTTTTAGCGTAATCCGCATCATGAAGCTGCTCTTTTGTCAGATCCTTAAAGTTGCCCTGCACCGTACCGAATATCTCGGTAATGGCGCCCGAACCGAGTGCACGCTCACGGAACATATACTCCTCACCGGGATTTGCTTCCAGCTTTACGCAAGCCAGACCAGCACCTTCTTGTCCGCGGTTGTGCTGCTTCTCCATCAGAAGATAGAGTTTGTTCAAACCGTACATCCATGTGCCGTACTTCTGTTCATAGTATTCCAGAGGTTTCAGCAGGCGTATCATGGCAACGCCACATTCATGCTTCAGTTCTTCCATCAGTTCATTTACAATTTACAATGTACAAAGTACAATTTATCGTTTACTATTTATTTCATATTACCCTCTTTATTCCACTGTTACGCTCTTCGCCAGATTCCTCGGCTGATCCACATCCATCCCCTTGCATACTGCGATATGATACGCCAGTAACTGCAACGGTACCGTAGTAATCAACGGGTCAAGGCACTCAATTGTTTCCGGCAACTCGATACAAGTATCGGCAATCTTGCTGATAACCGTATCCCCTTTTGTCACCAGAGCGATCACTTTGCCCTTACGCGCCTTGATTTCCTGTATGTTGCTCAATACTTTCTCATAAAGCCCGTTCTGTGTAGCAATCACTACTACCGGCATTTCAGCATCTACCAATGCGATAGGCCCGTGCTTCATTTCAGCAGCCGGATAACCCTCGGCATGGATATAAGAGATTTCTTTCAGCTTCAACGCACCTTCCAGGGCTACGGGATACGAATATCCGCGTCCCAGATAAATAAAGTTATGCGCATACGTGAAAATCTTGGAAAGCTCTGCAATGCTGCCGTTCAGCTTCAGCACTTCTTTCATCTTATCAGGAATACGGTTCAACTCCTGCACGATGGCAAGAAATTGCCCCTCATCTATCGTATTCTTCTCTTTGGCAAGCGTCAGCGCCAGCATGGTGAGCACTGTCACCTGTCCCGTAAACGCTTTGGTGGAAGCCACTCCGATTTCAGGGCCTACGTGGATATAAGAACCCGTATGCGTAGCCCTCGGAATAGACGAACCAATCGCATTGCAGATGCCATAGATAAATGCCCCACGGCTCCGCGCCAGTTCCACAGCTGCCAATGTATCCGCCGTCTCGCCACTTTGCGAAATCGCAATCACCACATCCTTACTGTCTATCACCGGATCACGGTAACGGAATTCTGAAGCATACTCCACTTCCACCGGAATGCGGCAAAGACTTTCTATCAGATGCTTTCCGATAAGCGCCGCATGCCAGGAAGTACCGCACGCCACGATGATGAAACGTTTGGCTGCCAACAGGCGGTCTTTGTTATCAATCACTGCGGAAAGCACCACATTTGTACTTTCTACATTGATACGTCCGCGCATACAGTCATGAATACAATCGGGCTGCTCAAAAATCTCTTTCAGCATGAAGTGCGGATAACCACCCTTTTCCAACTGCCCCAGGTTCAGTGCCACCGTCTTCACTTCGTGCGGACATTCCACATTTTTCAGGTTCACCACCTTCAGTTTCTCTCCGCGGCGGATGACGGCGATCTCTTCATCTTCCAAATATACGACTTTATCTGTATATTCCACAATCGGCGTAGCATCCGAAGCCAGGAAAAACTCATCTTCACCGATACCTACCACCAACGGGCTACTCTTGCGGGCTGCTATAATCTCATCCGGATTGTCCTTATCCAGCACGGCAATAGCGTATGCACCGATTACTTCACGCAACGCTAATTGCACAGCAGTCAGCAGATCTGTATTTTTGGATTTTTGGATGAATTCTATCAGTTGCACCAGTACTTCGGTGTCCGTACTGCTTTTGAATGAATAGCCTTTGGCCTGAAGTTTTTCTTTGAGGACGGCGTAGTTTTCGATGATACCGTTGTGGATGAGAGCAAGATGTTCGGAAGAGGAATAATGAGGATGGGCGTTAGCGGAGCAAGGTTCCCCGTGCGTAGCCCAACGGGTATGGGCAATTCCGATGTTACCGGAAATATCTTTTTGAGTAACGAAAGTTTCCAGTTCCGAAACCTTACCTTTCGTTTTGTAAACGTTCAACTGTCGGTTATCACTGATTAATGCTACCCCTGCACTATCATATCCGCGATACTCTAATCGCTTCAATCCTTTGATAAGAATGGGGTAGGCCTTCTTTGGACCAATATAGCCTACTATTCCACACATACTAATTAATATTTGATTTTACGCTGCAAAGATATAAAAACCCGAGAACATAAAGTTAATGTTTTACCTATTTATTTATCAAAAGAATAGAAAAAAGATGTTTTCTTGTCAAAAAGTTAAAGAAAACAAACTTATGAAAGCAAAAGGAACAATTTTATAATCTCAAAGCAAGCAGTAGAATTTTAGTATTATATTGAAAGGAGATAGCGGAAAAATCTTCTAATCCGGCAAAGAGTGCCGTTTTTCAACGTTGCCAAATTGCCAAAAAGCCAAATAGCCAAAGCCAAAGGAAATGACTAATAAGATAAAGAGAACCCGTTGGCGGAATTAATTCATAACAAACATCGGTTGAAAGTGAAATTCACCCCATCCGCTGTTGAGCTAAATAAATTAGCTCATTAGAAGAAAAAAAGGAATCAAATGATAATTTAGCGTAGCCTAAGCCTTTCAGCCTTGAGTTGCGCAATAATCATCTGTTTGATTCATAACCCTACAAAAAGGAATAAAAGAGTGATAAGGTGGTAATGTGATAAAGTGGCTGCGCTATATATCACAGAATGTTATCCCACTACCACCTTATCACCTTATCACATTTTATTCATATCCCAGCAGAAAGAAGTTAATTCCACCAACGGGTAAAGAGACTAAATCCATGTTAAACCCATATCAACACTGTATCAAGTCCGTACCATCTCCGTATCTATAGGAACGAACTTGGTACGGAGTTGGTATGGACTTGACACGGAGTTGGTATGGACTTGGTTATATCCGGACAAGGACGAAACGAAAAAAATGTCATGCACTTCCTCTTTGGCTATTTGGCATTATGGCAATATGACAATTTCTCGAACGAGAGAAAGGTATACTTACAATATAAAATATAAAGTATATATTTTATTTCAATCTAAAACACAAAAGCGCGTATTTTATTTCAATCTAAAACACAGTTCCAATAAACAGATATTTTGCAAGTCACAAAAACAAGCATTATAATACCAATTTGAAATTAAATTAATACTTTTGCCAAACATTTTGATAGCAATAATGAGTATTACTACAGAATAAAGTAAACTTAAAAAGATGAAAGAAGAACTTTTTAACAACGAAACAAAGAGAAAAGCCGGACAACAGGGAAAGGAAGAAAGCCAACATCCTGTATATCAACGACAGCCCAGGCAGTTGGGCTTGTATGATGCAGAGAACGAGCATGACGCTTGTGGTGTCGGTATGTTAGTGAACATACATGGAGGCAAGTCACACGAACTGGTAGAGTCTGCATTGAAGGTGTTGGAGAACATGCGTCACCGGGGTGCCGAAGGTGCGGATAACAAAACCGGAGACGGTGCCGGCATCCTGCTTCAAATCCCGCATGAGTTTATTCTTTTGCAGGGTATTCCTGTCCCCGAAAAAGGGAAATACGGTACAGGTCTTCTCTTTCTGCCGAAAGACGAGAAAGACCAAGGTGCTATCTTAAGTATTATCATCGAAGAGATTGAAAAAGAAGGATTGACATTGATGCACCTGCGCAATGTGCCCACTTGTTCCGAAATTCTGGGAGAATCGGCACTTGCCAACGAACCGGATATCAAACAGATTTTCATCACCGGATTTACGGAAAGCGAGACAGCCGACCGTAAACTCTATCTCATAAGAAAAAGAATAGAAAACAAAGTACGCAAATCGGATATTGCCACGCGCGAGGATTTCTACGTTGTCTCCCTATCCACGAAGAACATCATCTATAAAGGTATGCTCTCTTCACTGCAACTGCGAGGCTACTTCCCCGATCTGACAAACCCCTACTTCACCAGCGGCATAGCACTGGTGCACTCCCGCTTCAGCACTAACACCTTCCCTACCTGGGGACTGGCACAACCGTTCCGCCTCTTGGCGCACAACGGCGAAATCAATACCATCCGCGGTAACCGGGGTTGGATGGAAGCCCGCGAAAGTGTGCTCTCCTCTCCCGTCCTGGGCGACATCAGAGAGATACGCCCTATCATTCAGCCGGGAATGAGCGACAGTGCCTCACTGGACAATGTATTGGAATTCCTCGTTATGTCAGGTCTCAGCCTGCCGCACGCCATGGCCATGCTGGTGCCGGAATCTTTCAATGAAAAGAACCCCATCAGCGAAGACCTGAAAGCATTCTATGAATACCATTCCATCCTGATGGAACCATGGGATGGCCCTGCTGCCTTGCTGTTCAGCGACGGGCGTTTTGCAGGCGGTATGCTCGACCGTAACGGACTGCGTCCTGCACGTTATTTAATTACGCACAACGACATGATGGTAGTTGCCAGCGAAGTGGGCGTGATGGATTTCGAACCGGGAGACATCAAAGAGAAAGGACGCCTGCAACCGGGTAAGATACTACTGGTAGATACCGAAAAAGGCGAAATCTACTACGACGGGGAATTGAAAAAACAGTTGGCCGAAGCCAAGCCTTACCGTAGTTGGCTGGCAACAAACCGCATCGAACTAGATGAGCTGAAAAGCGGCCGTAAGGTAGCGCACACTGTGCCCGATTACGAGAGGATGCTGCGCACCTTCGGCTATTCCAAGGAAGATGTGGAGCGGCTCATCGTTCCGATGTGTACCACAGGTGCCGAGCCTATCAACTCAATGGGGAATGATACGCCGCTTGCCGTGCTTTCGGATAAGCCGCAACTGCTGTACAACTACTTCCGCCAGCAGTTTGCACAAGTCACCAATCCGCCTATCGACCCTATACGCGAGGAACTGGTAATGTCACTGACGGAATATATCGGCGCCGTGGGCATGAACATCCTGACACCCAGCGAAAGCCATTGCAAGATGGTGCGCCTCAACCATCCCATCCTGAGCAATGCACAACTGGATATTCTTTGCAACATCCGCTACAAAGGTTTCAAAACGGTGAAACTACCCTTGCTGTTTGAAGTGGCAAAGGGGCGTGCCGGATTGCAGGAAGCACTCACAGCACTTTGCAAGCAAGCGGAAGAGTCCGTCAGCGAAGGGGTGAACTACATTGTACTAAGCGACCGTGATGTGGATGCCACTCATGCGGCTATCCCCTCCCTGCTGGCAGTAAGCGCAGTGCACCACCACCTGATTTCGGTAGGAAAACGCGTACAGACGGCATTGGTAGTGGAAAGCGGCGAAATACGCGAGGTGATGCACGCAGCCCTATTACTGGGATTTGGCGCCAGCGCCCTGAACCCTTACATGGCATTCGCCGTGATCGACAAGCTGGTGGCGAAGGAAGAAATCCAGTTGGATTATGCCACTGCCGAAAAGAAATATATCAAAGCCATCTGCAAGGGACTGTTCAAGATTATGAGTAAAATGGGTATCAGTACCATCCGCTCGTATCGGGGAGCGAAAATATTCGAAGCCGTAGGTTTGAGTGAAGAGCTCAGCAATGCTTATTTCGGCGGGTTGAGATCCACTATAGGCGGTATCCGGCTGGATGAAGTGGCACACGATGCAATAGCATTCCACGATGCAGGCTTTGCCGCACAGGTAGACGGATTACTCCCCAACAACGGTTTGTATGCTTTCCGTAAAGACGGAGAAAAACATGCCTGGAATCCGGAAACCATTTCTACCTTACAACTCGCCACACGCTTGGGCAGCTATAAGAAATTCAAAGAATTCACCAGTCTGGTAGATGGAAAAGAAGCGCCTATCTTCCTGCGCGACTTCCTGGATTTCCGCCGTGCCCCCATTTCTATAGATAAGGTTGAACCGGTAGAAAGCATCATGCACCGCTTTGTGACGGGTGCCATGAGTTATGGGTCTATCAGCAAAGAAGCGCATGAGGCAATGGCCATTGCCATGAACCGGATTCACGGACGCAGCAACACAGGTGAGGGAGGCGAAGACAGCGCACGCTTTACGCCCCGCGAAGACGGAACCAGTCTGCGTAGTGCCATCAAGCAGGTGGCTTCGGGACGTTTCGGCGTAACAACGGAGTATCTGGTGAACGCCGATGAAATACAAATCAAAGTGGCACAAGGGGCCAAACCGGGTGAAGGCGGTCAGTTGCCGGGCTTTAAAGTAGATCAGGTGATTGCTAAAACACGTCACTCCATTCCCGGCATTTCATTGATTTCTCCCCCGCCCCATCACGACATTTATTCTATTGAGGACTTGGCACAGTTGATCTTCGACCTGAAGAATGTAAATCCCCGTGCCAAGATCAGTGTGAAACTGGTAGCTGAAAGCGGCGTAGGAACCATTGCAGCCGGAGTGGCCAAAGCAAAAGCCGACCTTATTGTCATCTCCGGTGCGGAAGGAGGCACGGGGGCTTCTCCTGCCTCCAGTATCCGCTATGCCGGTATCTCTCCTGAACTGGGACTGAGTGAAACGCAACAGACCCTTGTACTGAACGGTCTGCGCGGGCAAGTGATGCTGCAAGTGGACGGACAACTAAAAACCGGTCGTGACATCGTACTGATGGCGATGCTGGGTGCCGAAGAGTTCGGTTTTGCAACCAGCGCTTTGATTGTACTGGGCTGCGTCATGATGCGTAAATGCCACCAGAATACCTGCCCTGTAGGTGTGGCGACACAAAATGAGGAACTTCGCCGACGCTTCCACGGACGTAGCGAATACCTGGTGAACTTCTTCACTTTCCTGGCACAGGAAGTGCGGGAGTATCTCGCCGAAATCGGTGTGGAACGTATGGATGACATCATCGGACGCACGGATCTTATTATCCGCAAGTCAGAAAACGAATCCCCTAAGCAATCCCTGATTACTTTCGACCAAATACTGGCACGCGTTGATAATGGTGCAGCCATCCGTCACACCATCGACCAGCAACATGGCATCGACCACGTAAAAGACGTTGAGATGCTGCATGCCGCTACTGAAGCTCTGGAAAACCAGAAAGAAATCTCACTGGAATATACGATTGCCAATACAGATCGTGCTTGCGGAGCCATGCTTTCGGGCACCATTGCCGCGAAGTACGGTGAAGCGGGACTGCCGGAACATACATTGAACGTAAAATTCAAAGGTTCTGCAGGACAAAGTTTCGGTGCATTCCTTGTACCGGGTGTCAACTTCAAACTGGAAGGTGAAGCGAACGATTACCTCGGCAAAGGCCTTTCGGGCGGACGGATTACTGTGTTGCCTCCGGTACGCTCTAACTTCCAGGCCGAGAAGAATACGATTGCAGGAAATACCTTGCTCTATGGCGCAACCAGTGGTGAAGTTTACATCAATGGGCGCGTAGGCGAGCGTTTCGCTGTCCGTAATTCCGGTGCCATTGCCGTTGTAGAGGGTGTAGGCGATCATTGTTGCGAGTACATGACGGGCGGTCGTGTGGTAGTCCTCGGTTCAACAGGGCGCAACTTCGCAGCCGGCATGTCGGGCGGTGTAGCATACGTGTGGAATAAGGATGGAAACTTCGATTATTTCTGCAATATGGAAATGGTGGAACTAAGCCTCATAGAAGAAGCATCCTATCGTAAGGAATTGCACGAACTCATTCGTCAGCACTACCTCTATACAGGCTCCAACTTGGCACGCATCATGCTTGATGACTGGAACCGATATGTGGATGAGTTTATCCAGATAGTCCCCATCGAGTACAAAAAGGTGTTGCAAGAGGAGCAAATGCGGAAACTGCAACAGAAGATTGCAGAGATGCAGAGAGATTATTAGAATTGACAGTTGACAATTACTGTTTAGTCGCCTACTTAATTATGCAAACAAACTAATTACAAACATTTACTTAGTCAAACTAAAGAATAGTATAATGGGAAATCCAAAAGCATTCTTAAACATACCACGACAGGAAGCGGGATACCGTCCTGTCCACGAACGTATCACCGACTTCAGTCAGGTGGAGCAAACTTTAAACAGTCACGAACGCAAACTCCAGGCATCACGTTGCATGGATTGCGGTGTACCCTTCTGTCACTGGGCGTGCCCATTAGGCAATAAACAGCCAGAATTTCAGGATGCACTTTATAAAGGTAAATGGCGTGAAGCATACGAAGTGCTCGCCGCCACAAACGACTTCCCCGAATTTACCGGACGCATCTGTCCGGCACTTTGCGAAAAGTCGTGCGTACTGAAGCTTTCGTGCGATGAGCCTGTCACCATTCGTGAAAACGAGGCAGCTATTGCCGAAGCGGCTTTTCGCGAAGGTTACATCGTGCCCATTCAGCCCGAACGTAATGGAAAGCGGGTTGCCATTATCGGTGCAGGTCCTGCGGGACTCTCCGCCGCCTGCCGGCTGAATGCTAAAGGCTATGAAGTAACCCTTTTTGACAGCAAACCCATGCCCGGCGGATTACTACGCTATGGTATTCCTAATTTTAAACTCGATAAAGCAGTAATCGACCGCCGGATGGGAGTACTTGAAGCCGAAGGCATCAAGTTCGAAATGGGCGTAACGGTAGATGTACAGAAACTCCCTGCCGGCTTTGATGCCTACTGCATCTGCACCGGGACACCGCAGGCACGCGACCTCAACATTCCCGGACGCGAACTGAAAGGTATTTATCTTGCCCTTGAAATGCTGTCCCAGCAAAATCAGATTCTCGATGGAGAAACATTCCCGAAAGACCGTCTGGTAAATGCCAAAGGCAAACGGGTTCTCGTCATCGGTGGCGGTGATACAGGATCGGATTGTATCGGTACGAGCATCCGCCAGGGAGCCGTGAGTGTGACACAGATTGAGATCATGCCACAGCCTCCCGTAGGTCACAATGACGCTACTCCCTGGCCGCAATGGCCCATTGTGCTGAAGACGACTTCAAGTCACGAAGAAGGTTGCACGCGCCGCTGGTCGCTGGCATCCAATCAGTTTATTGGCAAGAATGGAAAAGTCTGCGGTGTAGAGGTGGAAGAAGTGGAATGGATTCCGGCTCAGGATGGTGGACACCCTACCATGAAGCCTACCGGAAAGAAGGAAGTGATAGACGCCGATATGGTACTTCTGGCCATGGGCTTCCTGAAACCGGAACAGCCTGAATTTCCGGAAAATGTGTTTGTGGCAGGTGATGCGGCACGTGGTGCCAGCCTTGTGGTGCATGCACTTGCGGACGGACGGAGAGTAGCGCAACGAGTTTCAGAGTTTTTTTTGGGGGGCGAAGGACGCAGATAAAAAGTCATCCACCACAATTCATAATTTATAATTAATAATTAATCATCATGTGTGGAATCGTAGGTATCTTCAATATCAAATCTCAATCCCAGGAATTGAGAAATAAGGCGCTTCGAATGGCGCAGAAAATCCGTCATCGCGGACCGGACTGGAGTGGTATTTATGTAGGCGGCAGTGCCATCCTGGCTCACGAACGTCTTTCCATCGTCGATCCGGAAAGTGGCGGACAACCTTTGTACTCTCCGGATGGCAAGCAAATCCTTGCCGTCAACGGTGAGATCTATAATCACCGGGAAATCCGTTCCCGCTACGCCGGCAAATATGCTTTCCGTACAGGATCGGACTGTGAAGTCATCCTCGCATTATATAAGGATAAAGGCATTCATTTCCTTGAAGAATTGAACGGTATCTTTGCCTTTGCCCTTTACGATGAGGAAACAGACGATTACCTGATTGCCCGTGACCCTATCGGGGTAATCCCTCTTTATATCGGTCGTGACGACCAGGAACATATCTACGTCGGTAGCGAACTGAAAGCTCTTGAAGGTTTCTGTGATGCCTACGAGCCTTTTCTACCCGGACATTACTTCTGGGGACGCGAAGGGAAAATGCACCGTTGGTATCAGCGCCCTTGGACCGATTATGCCGCCGTCAAAGCCAATGACACCACCGCCCGCCGGGCTACCCAACCGGAAATCAACAGCGTAAAACTCTCCCTTGAAGCTGCCGTGCAACGTCAGTTAATGTCCGATGTTCCTTACGGTGTTCTGCTCAGTGGTGGGCTCGACTCTTCCGTCATCTCCGCCATTGCCAAGAAGTATGCCCGCAAGCGTATTGAAACCGATAACCAGAGCGAAGCCTGGTGGCCTCAACTCCACTCCTTTGCTGTCGGCCTGCACGGTGCACCGGACTTGGTTAAAGCCCGTGAAGTGGCGGAATACATCGGCACTGTTCACCATGAAATCAATTATACCATTCAGGAAGGGCTCGATGCCTTGCGTGATGTCATCTACTTTATCGAAACATACGACGTTACCACTGTGCGTGCCTCCACACCGATGTACCTGTTGGCACGTGTCATCAAGTCTATGGGCATCAAGATGGTGCTTAGTGGTGAAGGTGCCGATGAGGTTTTCGGGGGTTATCTCTACTTCCACAAAGCCCCCACACCGCAGGCTTTCCACGAAGAAACGATCCGTAAGCTCTCCAAACTGCACTTATACGATTGTCTGCGTGCCAATAAGAGCCTTGCTGCCTGGGGGGTGGAAGGTCGTGTTCCCTTCCTCGATAAAGAGTTTCTGGATGTGGCAATGAGCCTCAGCCCTGCCGTCAAGATGTGTCCGGGTAAAGAAGTAGAGAAACGCATTGTGCGCGAAGCTTTTCAAGATATGCTGCCTCAGAGTGTTGCCTGGCGGCAAAAAGAGCAGTTCTCCGATGGCGTCGGTTACAATTGGATCGATACACTGAAGGCCATTACTTCTGCCGCCGTGACCGACCATCAGATGGAACATGCTGCCGAACGGTTTCCCATCAATCCGCCACAGAATAAGGAGGAATATTACTATCGTAGCATTTTCGAGGAACACTTCCCCAGTCAGTCGGCTGCCCGAAGCGTGCCCAGTGTGCCAAGCGTGGCTTGCTCCACTGCTGAAGCACTCGCCTGGGATGCGACGTTGCAAGGGAAAAATGATCCGAGCGGACGGGCGGTGGCAGATGTGCACGAAGCGGCATACACATTATGAAATTGTAATGCCACACTTCAGCTGGTAAAATGCCACATCATAATAAGCAAAATGCCACACTTTATGATCGTTGAAGTGTGGCATTGCGTTTGTTTAGATGTGGCATTCTGTCACTCAACAACCCATTTCTCTATATTCCTTGTTTTATTACTGAAGTTCACACCTATTTTGAATAATTTCCTCGGATCTGCCTCAAAAGGAAGAGCATACTGTTTTTCTTCTATTTGTTGCAAAGCCTCCTCTGCAGTACCTTCCAGCTTGAATTCCATGACATAAATGTAATCGGCAGTCTTCACCACCAAATCCACCCGCCCTTCCGAAGTGTGATACTCCGCCTGTGTATAGAAACCTACCAGTTTGAAGACGATAAACAGTACATTCTGATAATGTAATTCCAAGTCTTTCACTAATTCATAAGGTGTGTCGGCAAAGAAGCTTTGCAGCCTCTTAAAGAAAGCGTTAGGTTGGCCCATCTCTATCTCACGGACAAATTTTTGTATCTCAAACGGTGCTTCTAACTGGTTAAAACGGGTATAAAACGGCATCAGAAATCTGATAAAGCCCTCTTCTACTTCCCGGTTTGGGAAACCAAGACGGTAAAGCCCGAAACGTTTGTCATACCCCTTTATCGTGAGATAACCGCTTTGGAAAATAACTGGTATAGGTTCGTTGTCGCCATAAATACAGTTCAGCACATCAGCATCCGTTTCTTCATGTGCCATGCGCTCCAAATTGTAATGATTGCGTTTCAACAATTCCACAAGGTAAGTGGGTGTTCCGGTCTCAAACCAATAGTTACCGAATTTCATCTTAAAGAATGTATTCAGCAAACTGAAAGGATTATAGATGCCGTCCGTGTTTTCTGTAAAGTGGTAACCGTCATAGCAGACCTTCAGTTCATTGCATACTTCCTGATACGTCATTTTCTGCGCGGCTGCCAATTCGTGCAGATCTTCTTCAAAATTAAGGTGTATCTCCTTTTCGGTGATTCCACAGATGGAAATGAACGGCTCGTCCATGGAGATATCATTCAGATTGTTCAGGTCACTGAACACACTGACTTTGCCAAACTTGGTCACTCCCGTCAGCAAGGCAAACTTGATGCAGCCGTCCATGGTTTTCAGTACGCCATAGAAAGGTTTCAGAGTGTTGCAGAATTCGCGTTGCAGTTCCTCGTTGCCGATAGCTTGGAGCAAGGGTTTGTCATATTCGTCGATGAGAATGGCTACACGCTCACCACTTTGCTCATAGGCTCGTTCCACAACTCCTGCAAAGCGCAAGGCAAGGGTACTCTCAGCAACACCGGTTCCATAAAGCTCTTCCCACTTTGATAAGCTGCTGTCCAGTATCTTGTCCAGACTATCCGGTGTATCATATTTCCCGATATTCAAGTCCAGATGCAACACAGGACGCTTCACCCAGTCTTTTTCCAGAGTTTCCACCGCCAGACCTTCAAATAAGTCCCGTTTTGCTTCAAAATAGGCTTCGAGCGTGGAAATAAGCAAACTCTTCCCGAAACGACGGGGGCGGGAAAGGAAATAGTAACTCCCACTCTTCACCAACTTATACATCAATGCGGTTTTATCCACATATACATATCCTTCTTTACGAATCTTCTCGAAGTTCTGTATCCCGATGGGATATATTCTGTCACCCATGTCCTTGCCTCCTTCTACTATATAATATTCATCAATGCTACAAAGATAATGCAAACCGAGAGCAGAATAAAATGAACTCATTCATTTTTTATGCCGAGATGCGCTTATCTTCGCTTTTGAGGCAAAGATAATGCAAATCGAATGTAGAACTTTCATTTTCCCAATTTATTCCCTACCTTTGTCCCCGCTTTTTTTAGAAAGGCAGAATTCGTTCTATTAGTTTTAGGTTAAACACTTAATAACGCTTATGCAAAAGTCTGACTGCATCATCGGCGTAGAGCACGTATCGAAATATTTCGGAGACAAAGCCGTACTGAATGATGTAAACCTCTCTGTCCGTAAGGGCGAATTTGTAACGATATTGGGTCCTTCCGGCTGCGGCAAGACTACTTTGTTGCGCCTGATAGCCGGTTTCCAGACCGCCTCGGAAGGTATCATCACCATCGCCGGAAAAGACATCACGCAAACACCGCCACACCAACGTCCGGTGAATACCGTCTTTCAGAAGTATGCTCTTTTCCCCCACCTCAACGTGTACAACAACATCGCTTTCGGACTGAAACTCAAAAAGATGCCCGAAGCCACCATTGGCAAGAAAGTGAAACAAGCCCTCCGCATGGTAGGTATGACGGACTACGAAGACCGTGACGTTGATTCGCTATCCGGCGGACAGCAACAACGTGTTGCCATCGCCCGTGCCATCGTCAACGAACCCGAAGTGCTGTTACTGGACGAGCCTCTTGCCGCCCTCGACCTCAAAATGCGTAAAGACATGCAGATGGAGTTGAAAGAGATGCACCAGAAGCTCGGAATCACCTTCGTCTACGTTACCCACGACCAAGAAGAAGCCCTTACTCTGAGCGACACCATCGTCGTGATGAGCGAAGGCCGCATCCAGCAGAGAGGCACCCCGACAGACATT
>ULKU01019061.1_pt1 | contig 14097 bp, 9 predicted proteins | sample 1951221 | NCBI WGS metagenome assembly ULKU01 (sample SAMEA4835507, study PRJEB28245) | human gut metagenome | biome: gut microbiome; material: fecal sample | place: Denmark | collected 2008
CTGCACAGGTTAAACCGCTCTCTTTAATCGCACGGATGTGCATTTTACGCATGGCAATCAGACCTTCGATCATGTCAGGCGCTTTTTCCGGATCCGGCTGGGAGGCGATACCCTTATAGCCCTCGCCGGTAGTACGCGGCTTATTTGTATAAACACGCGGAATGATGATCAGACGGTCGGCAACATCCTCCTGGATTTTTGTGAGGCGGCTGACATAATCACAGACAGCGTCCTCACGGTCTGCGGAACAAGGTCCGATGATAACGAGAAAACGGTCATCTTTTCCGGTGATAACGTCGGAGATCATAGCATCCCGTTCTTTTTTTAACTGTTTTAATTCTTCTGACAGCGGAAAATCACGTTTGATCTCTGCCGGAGAAGGAAGCTGGTTTAAAAATGTAAAACTCATAATAATCCTCATTTCTGAGCAACTTATTGCGAAAAATAAGCTATCAAACTTATTTTTCACACTAAAAACTCCATTCTAAGCGCTAAAATCAAAAATTATATTAAATGATATTGCAGAAGATGTCAAATATTTGCATAACAGGAGGGGGTTGGTTATAATGAAAAAAGAAGATGATTGTGAGATGGCAGGGAGGTGTCTGGCATGAAAATAAAAGGAACAGAGGTCGGAACGGGACGTCCGCTCATATGCGTTCCGGTTCTCGAAAAAACGAAAGAAGAAGTTATAAAAGAAGTGGAATATCTCGTGAAATCGGATGCAGACATGATCGAATGGAGGCTGGATGCATTTGAACATTACACCGACTACAATGAAGTGCGGGAAATATTGCAGCAGATAGCGCCTTTATTAAAGAAAAAACTGTTTTTGTATACATTTCGTACTGCAAAACAGGGTGGAGTGGTGTCGGTTGACCGGGAAACATTAAATGATCTGCACGATCTTGCGGCAGAGTCAGAATGTGTGGATCTGATCGATCTGGAATTTTTTGAGGAGGAACATGCGGCAAAGCGGATCCGGGAAATTCAAAAAAAGGGGAAGAAAGTTGTGGCATCACATCATGATCTGGAAGGAACACCGCAGATAGATGTAATGCGGATGCTGCTTGACCATATGTGTGAAGGAGGTGCGGATATTGTCAAACTTGTTGTGACTCCAAAAACAACGGAAGATGTATTGCGGCTGCTTGCCGTTACTTCTGAATTTCACAGTGAAAATCAAGAAACACCGATCATTACCGTGTCCATGGGAAAACTGGGGGCAGTCAGCAGAGTGAGCGGAGAAACTTTTGGTTCCTGTGTGACATTTGCGTCGCATGGAAAGAAAAGTGCACCGGGACAGTTTCAACTGGAAGAAATGCAGCAGACGCTCGCTATGCTGCATGAGGGATGTGAATAAAAAATAAAGAAAATATAAAGAATGGATAAAGTGCAGGGAAGATACTTGACGTGGTATCTTCCCTGTGTTAATATATGCCACTGTAAATAAATAACAAAGAAAATATATAACAATGTTAAATAATGAGGTGAGAAAAACAGGAATGGATGATTTATTTACAAGATTTTTTTCTGCGCTGTATCAGTTTCACAAACTGCATATGGGCGATCTGGTGCCGGATATCACGAAACTTGAGGGCATAACGATGGCGGCGATCAAGCACTGCAGTGGGGAAAAGGGAAAGGAAGAACTGACGGTTTCCGAATTGACCGCAAAGCTGAAAGCGAAGGGACCTGCAGTTTCACGCACCTTAAAGACGTTGGAAGATAAAGGATACATTGAGCGCGACGTCAACAAAGCAGACAGGCGCAATACTTATGTGAAGCTGACGGCATCCGGGGAACAGAAGCAGGAAGAGTGCGAGCAGATCATGAGCAGCTTTGCGCATGCAGTCATCTCAAAAATAGACCGGGATGACATGGAACAGCTGATCGATTGCCTGAATGAGCTTTACGAGGCGTCGAGGGAAGAAATCGAAGACCGAAAAATGAGACAAAAAGGAGAATAGGACATGAGCAAAATATTTAAAAATATGCTCCCGTACTGGAAGGGACTGATCATTGTTGTTGCACTGTTAGTTGTACAGGCGTGGTGTGATCTGTCTCTTCCGGCATACACATCGGATATTATTGATGTCGGAATCCAGAACAAAGGTGTGGAGCATGTGCTGCCGGAGGCAGTAACGGAGGATGAGTTTACACTGGCACAGCTTTTTATGGCCGATGAGGAGAAGGAAAGCTGGGAAAACAGTTACGAAAAGGACGGAGATGTTTACCGTCTGACCGTTACAGATAAAAAACAGTTAGATGAACTGGATGATACGCTGCTTCTTCCTCTTCTGATGAACCATCAGATGTCATCGGTGGATGAGCAGACATTTAAAGAGAGTGTGGCAAAACAGACCGGAATGGATCAGGCGATGCTTGATAACATGAGTATCGAGCAGATCGGGGAGTCCATGGGAGTGCCGCTTACATCTTTTGAGAAAGAAGTCGAGGATGACGACGGAAATACCGTGGTTACGAATTGCGTGGATATGCGTACAATTTTTGCCGCCATGGAAGCGTCAGGGGCAATGACAGAGGAACAGATCTTATCCATGCGTGATACCGTTTCTGATACGATCGATACCATGGGAAGTTCTCTGGTAAAATCAATGGGTATCGCGTATGCAGTAAGCTGTGATACAGCGGCAGGAGTGGATATTGATAAGGTACAGACATCCTATCTCTGGTCAGCCGGTGGCAGGATGGTTGCGATGGCACTTCTTATGGGTGTGGTAACGGTTCTGGTAGGATTTTTTGGTGCACGTATCGGTGCCGGAATCGGACGTGACCTGCGAGGAAAGATATTTGGACAGGTGGTTCGTTTTTCTAACGCGGAGATGGATCATTTTTCCACTGCATCTTTAATTACCAGAAGTACGAATGATATCCAGCAGATTCAGATGGTATCTGCAGTGATGATCCGTATGGTTGCCTATGCGCCGATTCTTGGCATCGGAGGTGTATTAAAAATCATCCAGACAGGAGCAGGAATGGGATGGATCATTATTCTGGCAATCCTTGTGATCCTTGGCTATGTCATGGTATTGATGTCTGTTACAATGCCTCGTTTTAAGCTGATGCAGAAACTGGTCGATAAGATCAATCTGGTATCCAGAGAGATCTTAACAGGACTTTCCGTCATTCGTGCATTCGGCAGGGAAACAGAGGAAGAAAAACGTTTTGATGCTGCAAATAAAGATCTGACAAAGACCATGCTGTTTACAAACCGTGTCATGACATTTATGATGCCGGGTATGATGCTGATTATGAATCTTCTGACCGTAGGTATCGTATGGGTAGGCGCGCACAAAATCGATGCCGGTTCCATGCAGGTCGGTTCCATGACTGCATTCATCACCTATGCGATGATGATCGTTATGGCATTTTTAATGCTGACAGCAATGTCGATCATGCTTCCGCGTGCAGCAGTAGCAGCAGAACGTATCGATGAGGTTATCCGCACAGAGTCTTCCATAGAAGATGCAAAAAATCCGGAAGAATTAAGAGAACACAAAGGTGTGATCCGTTTTTCACATGTCAGCTTCCGCTATCCGGGAGCGGAGGCAGATGTGTTGGAGGATATTGATTTTACAGCGGAGCCGGGTAAGACAACGGCAATCATCGGAAGTACCGGATGTGGAAAATCCACGCTGGTCAACCTGATTCCAAGACTTTATGATGTCACAGGCGGAAGTGTTACCTTAGACGGTCAGGATATCCGGAATATCCGTATGGAAGATTTGAGGGAAGAAATCGGTTTTGTGCCGCAGAAAGGTGTACTGTTTTCCGGTACGATCGCGTCAAACCTGCGTTTTGGAAAACGAGACGCCACAGATGAGCAGATCAAAGAGGCGGCAGCAATCGCACAGGCAGCCGATTTTATTGAGGAGAAACAGGAAAAATACGACAGCGATATTGCACAGGGCGGAAGCAACGTTTCCGGTGGACAGAAACAGCGTCTTGCCATTGCACGTGCGATTGCAAAACAGCCGAAAATCTATGTGTTTGATGACAGTTTCTCTGCACTTGACTTAAAGACGGATGCGGCACTTCGAAAAGCACTGGCATCGAAAGTAAAAGACAGCACAGTCATCATTGTAGCGCAGAGAATTAGTACAATTTTACACGCAGAACAGATCCTTGTGCTTGATGATGGAAAGATCGTCGGAAAAGGTACGCATGAAGAATTGCTGAAAAACTGTGAGACATACCAGCAGATCGCACGTTCACAGCTTTCGGCAAAAGAACTTGGCATAGAGGAAAGTGAGGTGTCTGTCAATGAGTAATGAAAGAGAAAAAGTTAGAATGCAGCACCGTGGCAGAGGACCGATGGGGCGCGGCATGCAGCCGGGAGAAAAACCGAAGGATTTAAAGGGTTCTCTGGGAAAACTGTTATCTTACATTGGAAATTTTAAAGCTGCAATTATTGTAGTCATGATTTTTGCGGCGGCTTCCACGGTATTTAATGTAATCGGGCCTAAGACTTTAGGAAAGGCAACCACAGCGCTCTCCGAAGGACTGATGGCAAAGATCCAGGGCACGGGAAGCATCGATTTTACCTATATCGGACAGATCCTTTTATTTGTGTTAGGGCTTTATGTGTGCAGTGCGGCATTTAACTTTATTCAGGGCTGGATTATGACCGGTGTAACGCAGAAGATCTGCTACCGCATGCGTAAAGAAATCTCCGGGAAAATCAACCGCATGCCGATGAAGTATTTTGAGAGCCGTACTTACGGAGAAGTTTTATCGAGAATCACCAATGATGTCGATACCTTAGGACAGGGATTAAACCAGAGTATCACAACGATCATCACGTCGGTTGCAACCTTAGTCGGGGTGCTGATCATGATGTTAAGTATCTCCCCGTTAATGACGCTGATTGCAATCGTGATCCTGCCGATCTCCATGGCACTGATCTCATTTGTGGTCAAAAAATCCCAGAAATACTTCAAAGACCAGCAGGAATATTTAGGTCATATCAATGGACAGGTCGAGGAGGTTTATGGCGGGCATTTAGTCATCAAGGCATTCAACCGTGAGAAAGACACGATTGAGGAATTTAACCGCACCAATGAGATTTTATATCAGTCTGCATGGAAATCACAGTTTTTGTCAGGTATGATGCAGCCGATCATGATGTTTGTCGGAAATCTCGGTTACGCAGCAGTGGCTTTATCCGGTGGACTGCTTGCAATCCGTGGAACGATCACGATCGGTGATATCCAGGCATTTATCCAGTATGTAAAAAACTTCACACAGCCGATCCAGCAGATTGCACAGGTCATCAATCAGGTACAGTCGATGGCGGCAGCATCTGAGCGTGTGTTTGAGTTTTTAAATGAGGAAGAGGAAGATCAGACCGTAGAACATCCGGCAGATGTGAGTGCCGTAACCGGAACCGTCGATTTTGATCATGTACAGTTTGGTTACAACCCGGATCAGACGATCATCAAAGATTTCAGTGCACATGTCAAACCGGGGCAGAAGATTGCAATCGTTGGGCCGACCGGCGCAGGAAAGACTACGATGGTAAAGCTTCTGATGCGTTTTTATGATGTAAACAGCGGTTCCATCAAATTAGACGGTCATGATGTCAGGGATTTTAACCGCAGGGAATTAAGAGATGCGTTTGGAATGGTATTGCAGGATACCTGGCTGTTTAAGGGAACGATCATGGAAAATATCCGTTACGGACGTTTAGAAGCTACAGATGAAGAGGTCATTGCAGCGGCGAAAGCGGCACATGCTGACCACTTCATTAAGACACTTCCGGGTGGTTACCAGATGGAATTAAATGAGGATGCAAGCAATGTTTCACAGGGACAGAAGCAGCTCCTTACGATCGCAAGGGCAATCCTTGCGGACAATAAGATTTTGATCCTCGATGAGGCAACATCTTCGGTTGATACGAGAACCGAGGTCACAATCCAGAAAGCGATGGATAATCTGATGCGTGGCAGAACCAGTTTTGTCATTGCACACAGACTCTCAACGATCCGCAATGCGGATCTGATCCTTGTCATGAAGGACGGGGATATCGTGGAGCAGGGAAATCACGAAGAACTGCTTGAAAAAAATGGATTTTATGCAAATCTTTATAATTCACAGTTTGAGGATGTTGTTGCGTAAGAGGATATGGGATGTCGTCGTTTGGCGGCATCCTTTTTTCGTGCAGATTTTGCCGGGTATGGAATTCATTTTCGTTCCGGATACATAAAAGAAAAATAGCTGCATAAATTTTCCGGCAAACAGGAAACACTATGAGAAAAAGCCACATTCATGCGGCAGAAAGCAGGAAAATCATATGGACAAAATGAATATCAGAAAAGCGGCAATGATCGGCTGCGGATTCGTGGGCGCATCATCGGCATTTGCGCTGATGCAGAGCGGTATTTTTTCGGAGATGGTCATGATTGATGCAGATCACGCGAAGGCGGAGGGGGAAGCGATGGATCTAAGCCACGGACTTCCATTTGCAAGACCGGTAAAAATATATGACGGGGACTATGATGACATTGTAGATGCCGGAATTATTATCATCACGGCGGGTGCAAACCAGAAGCCGGATGAGACGCGGCTTGATCTGATCCACAAAAATGTGGAGATATACAAACAGATCATCCCGGAGATCGCAAAGCGCGGCTGTGAGGGAATCCTTCTTATCGTATCCAATCCGGTCGATATCCTTACCTACACGGCACTGAAACTTTCCGGTTTCCCTGAACACCGCGTGATCGGTTCCGGGACAGTGCTTGATACCGCCCGGTTAAAATATCTGATCGGGGAGCATTTAGGGGTAGATAACCGCAGTGTGCATGCGTTTATCATCGGGGAACACGGAGACAGTGAACTTGCCGCATGGTCCAATGCGAATATTTCCGGTGTCCGTCTGAGTGATTTTTGCGAAATGCGTGGTCATTTTATGCATGAGGAATCCGAAAACCGTATCTATGAAAAAGTAAGAAACAGCGCTTACGAGATCATTGAACGCAAGCATGCGACCTATTATGGGATTGCGATGGCGGTAAAGCGGATCTGTGAATGTATCATCCGAAATGAACAGTCGATCCTTCCGGTATCTTCCATGATGCATGGCATTTACGGAATGAAAGATATTGTGATCAGCATGCCTGCCATTGTCGGAAAGGACGGTGTGGAGAACGTGATACCGATCTCACTGGACGAGGAAGAAAAAATGCAGTTGAAAAGATCAGCGGATATTTTAACCGGGATGAAAGAAATGATAAAAAAAGAACACGGGATCGGTTAAAAAAACAGGATAGTTGTGGTATAGTTTATTAGCAGATGATGTAAAAAAAATTGTATCAACAGGAATACAAAGGAGGACACATCATGTCCATGCGCATATATACCATGACACACAAAAAATTTACACCCCTGCCGGATCCACTTTATGTACCGCTTCATGTCGGAAGGGCATGCGGGGAGAATCTGGGATATTTGGGGGATGATACGGGAGAACAGATCTCAGCGCTGAACTGTTATTACAGTGAGCTGACCGGGTTTTACTGGATCTGGAAAAACTGCCATGATGCCGATTATGTCGGCACCTGCCATTACAGACGGTATCTGATCAACGAAAAAGAACAGATCTATACGGAGAAGGAATACCGGGAACTGTTAAGAAAATACGATCTGGTCACGACCAAAAAAGTCCTGTTAAACAATTCTTATTACGACGGATTTTTGGCAAACCACAATATACGGGCACTGGAGATGACAGGAAAGGTCATTACAGAGAAATATCCGGAATATGCGGATGCATTTGAACAGCTTGTAAATGGCAGACAGACTTATTTTGGAAATATCCTTGTCACTTCAAAAATATTATTTGATGAATATGCATCCTGGCTGTTTTCCATTTTCTTTGAGGTGGCAGAGCGGATCGAATTAGAAACGGGGGAAGATGCCTACCATAAAAGAGTATTTGGATTTATTTCCGAATTTCTCCTGCTTGTGTGGGTTACAGTAAAAAAGCTGCGTGTATATGAGTGCAAAGTGGGAATGCTTGGAGAAAAGGCAGAGACCGGTGAATTAAAAAGGTGTCTTGCCGAATGTTTCAGAAACCGCGATGTTGATCTGGCAAAGAAAATTTTTTTGGAGACAAGAGAAAAAAGACCGGATGTATTAATGGAGGCATCTGATATCACGGGTGAATTGCATCTGTGCATGCAGATCATTGCAACCGCGGGGGAAGAAAGAAATCATGGCGAAACCATGATTTTAGAAAGAGAAAATGATTTTGGCAGACTGATGGAGATATTTTCGAAATTAAACCGGGTTGTGAGCCGGTACCGCGAAAACAGCGAGAGCGAAGAGGATATCCGTTTTCTGGGCGAAGGGAAAATATCAAAGACCGCAGTGTGGGTGGCAGTCATGATGGGAAAAGAATCTGAAAGTGAGAAAAAAGATCTGATGGATCGCATGTTAAAATATCTTCATTAAATTTTAAGAAATGCCGGAAAGCAGGAAAATACACGCATGAGGAAGAATGCCGTAACCTGCACCGGCATTTTTTGTTGACAATTATTTTATGGTCTGCTATGATAAAACGTGCGTAAAAAAGTAACATTTTTTTTATGCTGCAGATCCCTTATAATAGTAAGAGCAGGCAACCGTAGTCTAATGGATAGAACACCGGACTCCGACTCCGGCAATGCGGGTTCGATTCCCGCCGGGTGCATTTTGACAGTCAGATAGCAGGCGGCATGTTATATGTTACGCCTGTTACATATTTTATGGCGTTTTATACAACAAAAGGAAAGGGATGGAAAATACGATGGCTTCTTCAAATGTTGATGATAAATTAAAAAAAGATACAGAAAATAAAGAGACAGGCAATAAAGAAACAAATAAGATTCTTACATTTATAAAACAGAATGTGCGTTATATTACAGCAGGGGTATTGTTCCTTGCAATGGTACTTATTTTAGTAAAGGTCGGATCTCCGAAACAGCCACAGAATGGACAGAATGTTGCGGCAACAGAGGTAGCTTCAGAGGCATCAGATGACGCAAAACAGGAGTTTGAGGTGGATGCACATGAAGATGTAAATACACTGATCAACCAGTACTATACCGCATATGCAGCGGGAGACACGGATACACTTTCAACAATCGCAACCCCGCTGTCTGAAAATGAAAAAAGTTATATTTCCGTATTCAGCCAGTATGTAGATGCATACCAGAATATCAAATGCTACACAAAACAGGGGCTTGATGCATCTTCTTATCTTGTATCCGTTTATGTTGAAGTGAAATTTAAAGATGTAGATACGGTTGCGCCGGGACTGGATTTCTTCTATGTGCGCACGAATGAAGATGGCAGTGTATACATTGATAACCTTTACAGCCAGTACAATTTAAAGATTAAAGAAAATGCGTTAGATACAAGCATTCAGAACCTGATCAGTGAGTACGAGGACAGCGAAGATGTCAATACACTTCAGAAAGAAGTACAGGGTAAATATGACACGGCCATTGCTTCGGATGATAAGTTAAGTGAGATGATCTCCACGACGATTCCGAATGCGATCACTGAGTGGGCAGGCACGATCGTCAGCCAGAATACCGAGACAGAGAGCACAGAGCAGGCTCCGGAAGAAACAACAGAATCAGAGCAGACTGAGACACCGGAGGAGAATACGGAGCAGCCGGCGGAAGATACACCGACACAGGGTGAGCCGGATACCGTTTATGCAGTAGATACTGTAAATGTCAGAGCAGCCGCAGATACAGAATCCGATAAAATTGGAACGTTAGAGAAAGGCACAGCACTTACAAGAACAGGTACAGATGGAGAGTGGAGTGTTGTAAATTATAACGGACAGACCGGATATATTAAGACAGAGTATCTTACAACGAAAAATTCCGATTCTGATTCAGATAACGGTGGAAATGAAGAGCAGACGACCACAAGCAATTTTATAGCTGAGGGAACAGTCATTACGCTGAGTGATTCCATAAATATCCGTTCGGGAATGAGCGAGAACGACAGCAAGATCGGAACAGCTTTTTCCGGTGAGAAGGTCACGGTAGTTATGAGCTATGCAGAGGGATGGACAAAGGTAACCTGGAATGGACAGACCGGTTATATTAAGACTTCCCTGTTACAGTAAATGTTCAATATACAATGGATGGCACATTTTTAGTAACAGACTTGTAGCCACAGTAGAAATGGCGGAGACTTTAAAGATAAGTCTCCGCTTTTGTGCAGAAAGAGAAAGGTGAAAAATGCAGGAGCCAGTCAGAATCAATAAATATCTCAGCGAGGCAGGCGTGTGCTCAAGAAGAGAGGCGGACCGTCAGGTAGAAGCAGGAAATGTGACGATAGATGGTGTGGTTGCTTCCATGGGAGCAAAAGTATTGCCAGACCAGACGGTTCTTTTTTGCGGAAAACCGGTAAAAAAAGAAGAGGAAATGATACTTCTGGCATTTCACAAGCCAACCGGAATTGTATGTACCGCTGAAAAGAGGGAAAAGAATAATGTCGTGGATTACATCAATTATCCGAAACGGATTTATCCGATTGGAAGGCTGGACAAAGATTCCGAAGGCTTATTGCTTATGACAAACAATGGTGACATTGTAAACCGCATCATGCGTGCCGGAAATATGCATGAAAAAGAATATATCGTCACGGTCAACAAACCCGTGACCGACAGTTTCCTGCGTGGACTTGCAGGAGGAGTTCCACTGGTGGAATTAAATGCCACGACGCGCAAATGCAAAGTATGGAGGATCGGGAAAAGGCAGTTTGGCATTATACTGACACAGGGATTGAACCGTCAGATCCGGCGCATGTGTGAATATTTTGGGTATAGAGTGGAAAAACTGGTAAGAACCCGTATCATGAATATTGAACTGGGAGATTTAAAAGCCGGAACTTACCGCGAGGTAACTCCGCAGGAATATAAAGAGTTGATGAGGCTGGTAAAAGATTCATCAAATACGACAGTGATTCACGGACGGGATGGAGGAGACAGATGACACCGGAAGAACAGATCAAAGAGTTAAGGGATAAGATCAATTATCACAGTGACAGATATTATAATCAGGACAGTCCTGAGATCTCTGATTATGAATTTGACATGCTGATGCAGCAGTTGAAAAAATTAGAAAAAGAGCATCCGGAACTGGTGACAAAAGATTCTCCGACACAGCATGTCGGCGGCACGGCAAAGCGGACTGCCGGAGTCTTAGTGCATCACAATGTGCCGATGTTAAGTCTTCAGGATGTTTTCTCAAAAGAAGAGGTCGTTGATTTTGTAGAGCAGATGAAAGAGCAGCTTGATGATCCGGAGTTTGTGGTCGAATATAAGATTGATGGGCTGTCCATGGCGCTGCGTTATGAAAATGGCGATCTTTCACTTGCATTGACGCGCGGTGATGGTGTGAATTTTGGCGAGGATGTGACCGCGAACGCAAAAGTGATCTCAGATGTCAAAAAGAAATTAAAGGACAAACCGGAATATTTGGAGATCCGTGGGGAAGTCTACATGAAAAATGAAGATTTTGACAGAGTCAATGAACAGCAGGAACTGCTTGGAAAAAAGATTTTTGCAAATCCGAGAAACTGCGCAGCAGGAACGCTGCGTCAGCTTGACAGCCGCGTGACAAAAGAGAGAAAACTTTCCATGTTTGTATTTAATATCCAGCAGGTGCGTGGCATGGACATTATGACTCACACGCAGGGATATGAATTTTTAAAGAGACAGGGCATCCCGATCATCGAAGATTACAAAGTATGCAAAACAGCGGATGAAGTCTGGAATGCAATTACAGCGATCGGAGAAAACCGTGGAAATCTCGGCTACGATATCGATGGTGCGGTCATTAAGATCAACCGCTATTCGGACAGGGAACTGCTCGGAAATACATCAAAAGTTCCAAAATGGGCAATCGCATACAAATATCCGCCGGAAGAAAAGGAAACAAAACTGCTTGATATTGAACTTTCCGTTGGAAGGACCGGAAGGATCACACCGACTGCCGTGTTTGAGCCGGTGCGCCTGTGTGGAACGTCTGTTTCAAGGGCAACACTGCACAATCAGGATTTCATTGATGATTTAGATGTCGGCATTGGCGATACGATCGTGGTTTACAAATCCGGAGAGATCATTCCGAAAGTAAAAGAAGTCCGCAAGGAAAAAAGACCGGACGGCTGGAAGCGTTTTATGATTCCGGATGTCTGTCCGGTCTGCGGTGCAAAGACGGAACGTGAAAAAGATACTGCGGATATCAAGTGTACTTCACCAAACTGCCCGGCGCAGTTAGAACGTCATATCATTAACTTTGTCGGCAGGGATGCCATGGATATCAAGGGATTTGGTACAGTTTATATTGAAGAACTTGTTCGTTTGGGGTATATTAAGGATATTGCCGATATATTTGAACTGAAAGATCACAGGGAAGAGTTGATCGAACAGGGTATTATCGGAAAAGAAAAGAATACAGACAAGCTTTTAGAAACAATCGAAAAGGCAAAAGAAAATGATGCATACATGCTTCTGACCGGATTTGGTATTCCGAATGTTGGAAAAGCTGCCGCAAAGACGATCATGAAACGTTTTTCTTCGATCCTTGATTTAGAGGATGCTGACAGGGATGCCCTGATGGAGGTGGACGATGTCGGGGAAGTCAGCGCAGACTGCATTTTCCGTTTCTTCCATGATGAAAAAAATAAAGAAATGATTGCCCGCCTAAAGTCTTTAGGTGTGAACATGGAAGCGGAAGAGACCGAGACGATCGATTCGGCAGTCAGTGGAAAAACAGTTGTCATCACAGGTACACTGCCGACACTTGGAAGAAAAGAAGCGGCGGAACTGGTGGAGAAATACGGCGGAAAAGTATCAGGATCCGTATCGAAAAAGACAGATTATGTTGTTGCAGGAGAGAGTGCGGGCAGCAAACTGACAAGGGCACAGGAACTTGGAATCACGGTGCTCACGGAAGCAGAACTGTTTGTACTGCTTGGAATCAGCGCAGAGAATGGAGAATAGTGTGGCAAATAAGCTCGATAGCTTATTTGCCACACAGATATTTGTTTCTGAGCAAAACAAATATCTTTTATGGCAGACAGAAATTTGAAATTTCCGTCGCCGCTTCGCAACAAGTTGCTCAGAGAATGGAGAATATTATGCCAATTAAAACACAGAGTGATTTACCGGCGAAAGAGATATTGGAGAAGGAAAATATATTTGTTATGGATGAAAGTCGAGCAACACATCAGGATATCCGCGTTATTGAGATTGGGATCCTGAATTTAATGCCGTTAAAAGAAGACACAGAGCTGCAGCTCTTGCGTTCGCTGTCAAACACACCGCTGCAGATCAATGTGACATTTATCACAGTATCGTCCCATGAGTCAAAAAACACATCCATGAGCCATTTAAACAAATTCTACGAGACGTTTGATGGAGTAAAAAACCGTTATTTTGACGGACTCATCATCACAGGGGCTCCGGTGGAACAGATGGAATTTGAGGAAGTAGACTACTGGAAGGAAATGTGTGATATTTTTGAATGGACGAAAACACATGTGACATCTACGATGCATTTATGCTGGGGTGCACAGGCAGGACTTTATTATCATTATGGATTGAAAAAGCATCTGCTGGACAAAAAGGTATTCGGGGTGTTTGAACATCATGTCATGAACCGCAAAGTGCCGTTAGTCCGCGGCTTTGACGATTATTTTATGGCACCGCACTCCAGACATACAGAAGTGAGAGCGGAAGATATCCGTAAAATACCGGATCTGACGATTCTTGCCGAGTCTGATGAGGCAGGTGTGTTCCTTGCAATCGCAGACGAAGGCAGACGCATTTTCGTCATGGGACACCCGGAGTATGACCGTGTCACACTTGACAAGGAGTACAAACGTGATAAAGAAAAAGGACTGCCGATCGATCTCCCGGTCAACTATTATCCGGATGATGATGATACGAAAAAGCCGAGGCTGGAGTGGCGGTCACATGGGAATATCCTCTACTCAAACTGGCTGAACTACTATGTGTACCAGACGACACCGTATGAGTTCATTGATACGGCGGAGATTGTAGGG
>ULKU01029284.1_pt1 | contig 13402 bp, 13 predicted proteins | sample 1951221 | NCBI WGS metagenome assembly ULKU01 (sample SAMEA4835507, study PRJEB28245) | human gut metagenome | biome: gut microbiome; material: fecal sample | place: Denmark | collected 2008
GGCATCCGCAAAATGCGTGAGGAAGGTGTGGAGTTTCGTTCACACATCGATGGCTCCAAGCACATGTTCACCCCCGAAAAGGTAATGGATATAGAACGAACCATTGGAGCAGATATTATGATGGCTTTTGACGAATGTACACCGGGCACCGCCGATTACGAGTATGCAAAGAAATCCATGCAACTCACCCATCGCTGGCTGGACCGCTGCTTGAAACGTTTCAACGAAACAGAACCCAAATACGGATATAAGCAATCATTGTTCCCTATCGTACAGGGTTGTGTGTATCCCGACCTCCGCAAGCAAGCGGCAGAATTTATTGCATCAAAGGGGGCCGACGGCAATGCCATCGGAGGCTTGGCTGTAGGCGAACCAACCGAAAAGATGTATGAAATGATTGAGGTAGTCAATGAAATACTGCCTAAAGACAAGCCTCGTTATCTGATGGGAGTCGGCACTCCGATAAATATATTGGAAGGAATTGAACGCGGTGTAGATATGTTTGATTGTGTGATGCCTACCCGTAACGGACGAAACGGAATGCTTTTTACCAAAGACGGAATCATGAATATGCGTAACAAGAAATGGGAAGATGACTATTCACCCATTGAAGCCGATGGTGCATCGTATGTAGATACCATGTACAGCCGCGCTTATCTGCGCCATTTATTCCATGCACAAGAGTTGCTGGCCATGCAAATTGCTTCCATCCACAATTTGGCTTTCTATCTGTGGCTGGTGGGTGAAGCACGCAAACATATCATTGCCGGTGATTTCTCGACATGGAAGCCTATGATGGTAAAGCGCTTATCCACAAGATTATAATTTATACAAAATGAAGAATTGGTTCAAGAAGAACATAGGTAAGTTCACGAAAGACAAAGAGCAGTCACAGACCGGCAACAAACGTTTGCAAAGCAGATGGCTCAAGAGACTGGATATATATATCATCAAGAAGTTTCTCGGGACCTACTTCTTTGCCATTGCATTGATTATTTCCATTGCAGTAGTGTTTGACGTGAACGAGAATATCGACAGGTTCATTAATAATAAGGCCCCGCTGAAAGCGATTGTCTTTGATTATTACATGAACTTTATTCCTTATTTCTCCAATCTGCTCAGTCCGCTGTTTGTCTTTATTGCCGTTATCTTCTTTACTTCCAAACTGGCGGAAAACTCAGAAATCATTGCCATGTTCTCTACGGGAATGAGTTTCAAACGAATGATGCGTCCGTATATGATTTCAGCAGCTATTATTTCCATAGTAGCCTATGGATTAGGCGCATACGTCATCCCCAAAGGTAATGTGACACGACTCAATTTTGAAGACCGCTACAAAAAGAAAAAAAAGGTGGAGTATGTACGCAATGTACAGATGGAAGTCGACAGTGGTGTAATTGCTTATATTGAACGCTATGAGAATTATAACAAGACGGGCTACCGTTTCTCTTTGGACAAATTTAAGGATAAAAAATTGATATCCCACCTCACCGCACGCAGTATCACCTATGATACAGCCAGTGTGCACAAATGGATTATCAAGAACTATATGATCCGGGAGATGGACGGTATGCGTGAAAAGATTACCAAAGGTGACCGGATGGACAGTATCATAAAAATGGAGCCGCAAGACTTCCTTATTATGAAAAACCAGCAGCAAACAATGACCAGCCCTGCCCTAAAGAGCTATATTGACAAGCAGAAGAAACGCGGTTTTGCCAATATCAAAGAGTTTGAAATAGAATACTACCAACGCATCGCCATGTCTTTTGCCGCCTTTATTCTGACCACCATCGGTGTTTCACTGTCTTCCCGTAAGGTTAAGGGAGGAATGGGACTGAATTTGGGTGTAGGCTTGGCTTTGAGCTTCTCTTACATTCTATTCCAAACGGTTTCCGCAACTTTTGCCATCAATGGAAATACTCCTCCGATTGTGGCGGTATGGATACCTAATATACTCTACACATTAATAGCAATCTACCTATACAGAAAAGCTCCTAAATAATTATAGGAGCTTTTCCAGTTTTTCACGCCAATCTTCTCCATTAGCCGGCTGCAATGTGACAAAACCAAATTCCTTGCCTATGGAGATATTTGAAGCACCATCATCCACAAAAACAGTTTCGGAAGGATTCAACGCAGCATCTTTTATCATATATTCAAAGATTCCCCGATCAGGCTTTACACATTTCACTTCATAAGAAGCATATATCTTGTCCACATAGTCATCCAATGGACGGCCTGCTGATGTAAATTCCCTGCTACGTGCCCATCCCATAATATATGGATTGGTATTACTCAGAATATAAACATTGTATTTACGTTGGCGAAGAATATTCAAATAATCCAACTTGTACTGTTCCACAGATGTGACAAATCCTCTCCATCCCAGTTCTACCTCTTTGTATGTCAATTCCTTACCACAGATCTCACTCAGTTTCAGCCGAAAAGATTCTGCATCGATACGTCCGTCCTCTATTTCCAGGAAGATACCCTTCTGGTGATACTTATCAAGCAGATTATCCGCATCCTTCACTCCTATTTCAACAAACTTTTTTACTGCGCGGTCACGGTCGATATCAATAATCACCCCGCCAAAATCAAACACAACATTCTTTATCTGTCTCATACTTTTTTAATTAATTATTGCAAAGATAAGCATTTGAAAAAGAATAGAGGATGATGTAAATCAATAAAAAACACTATTTTTACCTACCAAAGAAAATATCAACCCTCAAAAACAAAAACAAATGAAAATAAGAAACCTGCTTATTCGGAGTATGTTCTGTCTTTTAACCTTTATACCCACCCCCTCTCCATCCGCCTGCCGGTTCTCTCAAGAAGAACAAAACGACAAGGAACAAACAATATTAAGAATATGGAAAGCCGGGGAAACAGTCAGTCGGAAGAGTATAGTACAATTTGGAGCAGCCAATTGTTTTAAAATACAAAAGATTGACGACACCCTCTTCAAAAGAATCTATGGAAAGTCCTATAAAACGAACTGTACCGTACCGAAAGAAGAATTACGCTATCTGAAGGTGCTCCATTATAACCTGAAAGGAGAAATATGCCTTGGCGAACTGGTCTGCAACAAAGCAATAAGCAATGATTTAATCGAAATATTCCAGGCTTTGTATAAAGCACGATATCCCATTGAACGAATGGTATTAATTGATGAATATAACGCAGAAGACAATCGGTCCATGGAAGCCAACAATTCCTCCTGCTTCAATTTCCGTCTTGTGCCGGGCACCCGGAAACTATCCAATCACAGTAAGGGGTTGGCAATAGATATCAACCCGCTTTATAATCCTTATGTCAAGACCAATAAGAACGGAAAAATCATTATATCTCCCGAAAAAGGGAAAAAATATGCCGACAGAAAACAATCCTTTCCTTACAAAATAGACAAGAATGATTTATGCTACAAGGAGTTCATTAAACACGGCTTCATTTGGGGAGGTGCCTGGAAGAGTTTGAAAGACTACCAGCACTTTGAAAAAGTACGTCAGTAACTCTAAAAGAAAATGGATGAAAGAATATTCAAAAAAGAACTAAGTCTTTTCCAAAAAGGCCATGGAGTTTTTAAAAAAGCTCTTGTTCTTTTTAAAGAACGTCCTTGTCTTTTTGGAGATGCCTGATTTCACGTTAGTATGTAAACCCCATGAGACGTATGTGTAAAAGCGTGTTTCTGACACGGAACAAGACAATAGCAGAAAAATAAAAAAGGGGTTGTGCCTAAACGTTGATGATGCTGTCATTTTGCCTGTAGGGGCGAGGTTTGATAGACCATTTAGTTTGGGCACACACCCTATCATTTTTGTTGTATTTTTTGTTTTTCCTTACGGAAACTCTCTTCTTAGTTTAAATAAGAAGAAAGTTGGGATGGAGTGATGTCCTTCGCTACAATGACACCGTTTTTATCCAAAAGAAAATTCTTAAACCCTTTATTCAAACGATAAGTTTTAAATAAATCGGAAGAATTACCTGCCAGTTCAACAAAACAATTAGATGTCGAAATCCGGTCTTTTTTAATGGTTTCGTTAAATATTGATTTAAATTCATCAAACGAAACAGAAACCATTTCCACATTATCAGCCTGCTCTATTGCATGATTCAAGGTGGCGTTCTGCACTCTCGAAGGAGCATCATAGCTGGCCCAAAAACTAAGCAACACGTATTTACCTCTCAAATCCTTTAAGTCAATCAGTTGCTTTTCGCCACAGATGGTAAAAGTCGGAGCCTTATCTCCTATCGTCAATCCTTCTGTCGGCGTGTCTTTCCCTACAAATGAGAACGAAATCAAGGAACTAATGATTAATACAACAAAAATCCACTTTACATTTTTAATCATGTAATTCGGTTTTAGTTAATACTATCCGAGACTGCCCTTAAACAGTAATTTCTCCCCGGAACATTGTCTTTTGGCCTGATAATCAAAGCCATTATATTTAGAAATCCGTGGCAAAGGTAAGGAGTTTTTATGCCAACTCCAAGGAATCACATCAAAAAATATGTTATATAGCATAAATTCATCCATTCCATCGAGAAAAAAGAATCCCCAAAAGATAGCTTGATAGGATTAAATTGCGTACTTTTGCAATCTGTAAATAGCAACATTTTATGTATGGATACAAGTACTGAACTTATTTTAATTCGTATCACCGGTTTGGACAGGCCGGGACTGACAGCTTCCATTACGGAAATACTTTCAAAATATGATGTTACCATTTTGGATATAGGCCAAGCAGATATTCACAGCACTCTTTCATTGGGCATTTTATTTAAAAGCCGGGAAAAAGATTCGGGTAATATCATGAAAGATTTGCTATTTAATGCATCCTCTTTGGGAATCACCATCCGTTTTTACCCCATTACGGTAGAAGAATACGAAGAATGGGTAGGAATGCAAGGAAAAAACCGTTATATCCTGACCTTGCTGGGACGTAAACTTTCTGCAAAACAAATTGCAGCCGTCACGCGAATCATTGCAGAACAAGGTCTGAATATAGATGCTATCAAACGCTTAACAGGTCGCGTTCCTTTGGATGAACGAAAAGCAAGTGTACGTGCCTGTATTGAGTTTTCTGTTCGTGGCACTCCCCGGGACCGAGAGGAGATGCAGCGGGAACTGATGAAACTCAGCAGCGAGTTGGAAATGGATTTTTCTTTCCAATTAGACAATATGTACCGCCGTATGCGTCGCCTGATCTGTTTTGATATGGATTCTACACTTATCCAGACAGAATGTATCGACGAACTGGCAGAACGTGCCGGCGTGGGTGACAAAGTAAGAGAAATAACCGAACGCGCCATGCGTGGTGAAATAGACTTTACCGAGAGTTTCACCGAACGCGTAGCTCTGCTGAAAGGCTTGGATGAAAGTGTAATGCGTGAAATTGCCGAAAACCTGCCCATTACGGAAGGGGTGGAAAGACTCATGTTCGTATTAAAACGATATGGCTATAAAATAGCTATACTTTCGGGTGGATTCACCTATTTCGGCAACTACCTGAAACAAAAATACGGCATTGATTATGTTTATGCCAATGAACTGGAAATAGTAGACGGTAAATTGACCGGCCGCTATTTGGGAGACGTAGTAGATGGAAAGCGTAAAGCAGAATTATTAAAACTGATTGCACAAGTAGAGAAAGTAGATATTGCACAAACAATAGCCGTAGGCGACGGTGCCAATGATTTGCCCATGTTGTCTACTGCCGGACTAGGCATTGCATTCCATGCAAAACCTAAAGTGGTGGCAAATGCCAAACAGTCCATTAATACCATCGGGCTGGATGGGGTGCTTTATTTCCTTGGCTTTAAAGATTCTTATTTGGAAGAACGCGGCAAACTGTAAGAAAGATAGTATAAAATATATATATGAAATTTTCAGAATTAAATTTAGAAGAGAGTGTGCTCCAGGCATTGGAAGCCATGAGATTTGAGGAGTGTACTCCCGTACAAGAACATACAATTCCTATCATCCTTGAAGGAAAGGATTTGATAGGAGTAGCACAAACCGGTACCGGTAAAACAGCGGCATATCTACTCCCCATCTTAAATCAATTAAGTAAGGGAGGTTATCCCGAAGATGCCATCAATTGTATTATCATGGCACCCACACGCGAACTGGCGCAGCAGATAGACCAACAAATGGAAGGTTTTTCTTATTTTATGCCGGCATCCAGCGTAGCTGTATACGGAGGAAACGATGGAATACGCTTTGAACAAGAGAAAAAAGGACTGACTTTGGGAGCAGAAGTGGTTATTGCCACCCCCGGTCGCTTAATCAGCCACCTCAGCTTAGGATATGTAGACCTTTCCAAAGTATCTTTCTTCATTTTGGATGAGGCAGACCGCATGCTGGATATGGGATTTGCAGACGACATTATGCAAATAGTGAAATATCTCCCAAAGGAACGCCAGACAATTATGTTTTCTGCCACGATGCCTGTCAAGATACAACAGTTGGCCAAAACCATCCTGAGAAACCCGGAAGAGATTAAATTGGCGGTATTCAAACCGGCTGAGAAAATTATCCAGACAGCGTATATCTGTTATGAAAATCAGAAGCTGGGCATTATACAGTCATTATTTCAAGACCAGACACCTGAACGCGTGATTATCTTCGCATCATCCAAAATGAAAGTGAAAGAAGTAACTCAGGCTTTCCGCCGCATGAAACTCAACGTCGGCGAAATGCACTCTGATCTGGAACAGGCACAGCGCGACCAGATTATGCATGATTTCAAGAGTGGAAAGATAAATATTTTGATTGCAACCGATATTGTTTCACGGGGCATTGATATTGATGACATACGCTTGGTCATTAATTATGACGTGCCGCATGACAGTGAAGATTATGTGCACCGCATCGGTCGAACAGCACGTGCAAACAACGATGGATGTGCCATAACCTTTGTCAGCGAAAAAGAGCAGACACAATTTAAGTCCATCGAAAACTTTATAGGTAAGGACATTTATAAAATTCCAGTTCCGGAAGAATTAGGCGAAGCACCCGAATATAATCCCCGTAGTAATAATGGTGGAAAAAGAAAAGGGAACTTCAAAGGTAAAAGAAACAATTCCACACGGAAACCCGGAAACAACACTAACGGTAAAAAACAGCAAAAATAACAGAAGCTGTAAGTTTTGTATTATCCGTCATGGGAAGGATATCAAAGCTAAAACGGCCTATCCAATCATCGGCTGCGGGGGCAGGGTTCACCTGCCCGAACCAACGGTCACGACCTTGAGAGTAATACACAAAGCAAATATTGTTTTTTTGGGCGAGCAAACCTCGCCCCTATTAATAAAATAACAGCATTATCAACGTTTTGACACGTCTCCGCTCTTATTTATTATTCAACGAGCCAGCTCATAAGATAATTTACCATCCATATCTATCGTGATATTGACCACATAACAAGAAGCCCCATCCGGTATACAAACAGTAGCCTGATAATGATAACCTTTTGCATCGACCCCCATAAAGTCCATATCCGAAAGGATTGCCCATTTCAAGAAATCATCGGGTATGACATGCTTGAACATCTGCCTCGTGATATCTTTCGCAAACAAACTCCGTTTTCCTTCATATACACAAATATGAATGATGTTGTCATAATATACATTATCCACACTCAGCCCCTCTTCCGACACCCCCGGACGCATTACTTTTATTCTGGACGGATTGATATAGACATATCCGCGATAACGGGTATTATCATACATTACCACCGAATCTTTCTTAATAACTTCCGTATAAACAGGGACTTCCTGTTCATGAATAAAAGATAAAGAATCGGCATTATTCTCTGCCCTATGCAGGCGTATGACATCTCCTACCAGTGAATGAAACCAGAAAATATATTCTCCCTGTTTCTCTATCTTATAATTATTTACCCGAGCCCCATAAGTAGTCAATGTATCGCCTATAATTTTAAAAGCGACAGGAGCGACGGCAGCGTCAGCATAATAAATCGTATCGCCCGCAACTTGCAGCACGGCAGCTTCCGTATTGTCGTCCAGCCAAATGCCTTGCAACTTTTCTTTCGCCTCTCTATCTTCTTCTTGCAAAGCCTCTTTGTCCTGATTAGCTCCGCAAGCAGAAAACATCGCCGCTAAAACGACAATCAAATATGATTTGTACATCTTTAACGTAATTATTTGCCTATGCAGTGATAAACAAAACCTAAATCCTGAAGTTCTTTTACATCATAGATATTACGTCCATCCAAGATTACAGGCTGTTTCATCGTTTTCTTAACAACTCCCCATGCCGGCAAACGGAATTCTTTCCATTCTGTCACCAACATCAATGCGTCAGCGTCCAAAAGAGCATCATACATATCGCAAGCATAGAATATCGTATCACCTATTCTTCTCTTTGATTCCCCCATCGCCGCCGGATCGTAAGCCCGAACCACACAACCTGCCTTCCTCAATTTCTCAATCAACACCAGTGCAGGAGCCTCACGCATATCATCCGTGCCGGGCTTGAATGCCAGTCCCCATAAAGCTATGGTCTTGCCTTCCAAATCACCATTGAATATCTTTTCCAATTTCTCAAAAAGAAGGCTTTTCTGGGTCTCATTCACCTCTTCCACAGCTTTCAAAACCCGCATCGGATATCCATTTTGTTCTGCCGTCTTGATTAACGCCTTTACGTCTTTAGGAAAACAAGAACCGCCATAGCCACATCCCGGATAAAGGAACTTACGACCAATGCGACTGTCAGAACCTATCCCGTCACGTACCATATTTACATCCGCTCCTACCAATTCACAAAGATTGGCTATGTCATTCATAAAACTGATACGGGTAGCAAGCATTGAATTGGCAGCATATTTAGTCATCTCGGCAGAAGGAATATCCATAAAAATAACACGTGAATTCAGCATCATAAAAGGCTTATACAGTTTGGTCATCAGCTTCTTTGCCCGTTCGGATTCAACACCTACCACCACACGGTCGGGACTCATAAAGTCATCAATGGCATTGCCTTCTTTCAAAAACTCAGGGTTGGAAGCCACATCAAACTCTATAGACACCCCTCTCTTATCCAGTTCAGCCTGAATGGTATCTTTCACTTTATGCGCAGTTCCCACCGGTACGGTGCTCTTCGTCACCACCAACGTATATTTTTTCATGTTAGCACCAATTGTTTTGGCAACTGCCAGCACGTAACTCAAATCAGCACTTCCGTCTTCATCAGGCGGTGTACCTACAGCACTAAACACAATATCTACATTATCGAGACAGTTCTCCAATGCAGTCGTAAAATGAAGACGGCCGGCATTGACATTGCGTTGCACCATGTCCTCCAGTCCCGGTTCATAAATGGGAATAATACCTTTCTGCAGATTCTCTATCTTCTCGGCATTTACATCCACACAAGTTACATTTACGCCGGTTTCGGCAAAACATGTACCGGTTACGAGTCCAACATATCCGGTTCCTACAATTGCTATATTCATTTTATTATTAGTTAGTCTAACTTTTTATACGCTGCAAAATTACAATAAAAATATGTGGCAAGGACATTTTCCTTCATAAAAGTTGCGCTGAAATGGAATAAAAATGCTATTTTTGCACTATGATTGAATTGGCTAGACATATAGAAATTCTATTACTGGAAAATGATTGCGTCATTGTTCCCGAGTTAGGTGGATTTATAGCTCATTATCAACCAGCTTATTACGCTGAATCTGATAATATATATTTCCCTCCTATGCGTACCATTGGCTTCAATCCCCAGTTGACAATGAATGACGGACTGTTGGTGCAGTCATACATGCAGGTCCATCATACAGACTTCCCGGATGCAACCCGGATGATTGAACAAGAAGTAGAAGAACTAAAAGATACTTTATATAAAGACGGACATGTCCAATTATATGGTATAGGCGATTTGCACTACACAATTCATAATTCTTACGAATTCCGTCCCAATGAAGAAGGTATTCTTTCTCCTTATTTATACGGATTCAGTTCTTTATCCATCAGTCCTTTATCAGAAAATAATTCAACTATTGCTTCAACCAAGGATATGGTGCTAAAGCCCCAAAAAGAAAAAGCAGCCATCCGTTTCAACCGTCGCTGGTTGGGTAATGCTGTTGCCATTGCCGTAGCGGTTATCCTGTTCTTTTTCCTTTCTGTACCTGTAGAAAACACATACGTGGATAAAGGCAATTATGCTTCCTTGGGAACAGACGGATTATTTGAGGCTATCCGCTCACAATCGTTGGCCACCACTTTGGTTGTACCGCAACAGCAAAAGACTGTTCAAGCCAAAAAGACATCGGGTAATACACGGCAGCAAGCAGGACACAAAAGTTTAAAACCTGTAGCCGTAAAAGTAGAAAAAGTCGGTTCACCGAAAACAGAGACTTCCAAACAAAAAACAGGCAAAGAAACCCCTAAAGCGGAAAAAACTGTTGCCCGCAAGACAACTCCTGCAACGGCAACCGCATCTTCTGCTTCTGTTCCGGCACAAAATAAAGCCGAAGCTACCACAGCAAAGCCAAAATACTTCATTATAGTATCTAGTTTGGCAACAGCTGCCGATGCACAACAAACATTAAACGAATATAAGCAAAAAGGCTTTAAAGAAGCAAGCATCATCGAAGGAAGCGGACGTTACCGCCTTGCCCTTTATGGGTTTGCCGACAAAAATGCTGCTTATAAGAAAATGAATGAGTTGAAAAAAGACGAAGCATTCAAGAATGCATGGTTATTAAGCTCTAAATAAACAGATTATCTCCCATGAAAAGAGTTTTATGTCCTAAATGTGACAATTATATTACCTTTGACGAAACAAAATATACCGAAGGCCAGTCTTTGGTTTTTATATGCGAGCACTGCAAAAAGCAATTCAGTATCCGCATCGGAAAATCCAAATTAAAAGCTACCCGCAAAGAGGAGGTTCTTGACGAACAAGCCAACAACGAAGACTTCGGAAGCATCGTGGTGGTGGAAAATGTCTTTGGCTATAAACAAGTATTGCCTTTAAAAGAAGGGGATAACCTGATCGGACGCCGCAGTAAAGGGACCGATGTGGATATTTCTATCGAAACATCCGACCCTAGCATGGATCGTCGCCATTGTGTAATCAATGTAAAACGAAACAAGCAAGGAGAACTCATTTACACCTTGCGGGACAATCAGAGCATCACCGGAACATTTCTATTAAATGACATATTGGGAGACAAGGACCGAGTCAGAATAGAAGAAGGAGCCATCATCACCATAGGTGCTACTACTCTTATTCTGCGAACAGCAGAAAAATAGAAATTATGAAACGTATTATACTCATCACAGGCGGCCAACGGTCGGGCAAAAGTTCTTATGCAGAAAAATTAGCTCTCAGTTTGTCGTCCAATCCTATTTATATGGCTACCTCCCGCATCTGGGATGAAGAGTTCCGCCAACGGGTCATCAAGCATCAGAAACGCCGGGGACCGGAATGGACCAACATAGAGGAAGAAAAGGAACTGAGCCGTCATCAGGTAGACGGGCGGGTGGTGCTGATAGATTGCGTGACTTTATGGGCCACAAATTACTTTTTCGATCTGGATTCTGACGTGGATCTGTCACTGCAAGCTCTGAAACAAGAGTTCGATGCCTTCACAGCACAAGATGCCACTTTTATTTTTGTGACGAACGAAATAGGTTCAGGGGCTATTTCCGACAATCCCATCCAGCGCCGTTTTACGGATTTGCAAGGTTGGATGAATCAATATATTGCCTCCCAAGCCCATCAAGTATACTTAATGGTATCGGGTATTCCTGTATTAATAAAACAATAAGACCATGAAAACTTTCCATATCGAACTTCCCGACTTACAGATACGGGAAGCATTGATAGACAAAATCAATAACCTGACCAAACCAAAAGGTTCTTTAGGCGTACTGGAAGAGTTGGCATTACAAATCGGCCTCATCCAACAAACCCTCTCTCCGACTCTCCGCCATCCCCACAACATCCTGTTTGCTGCCGACCACGGCATCGTGGAAGAAGGTGTCAGCAAATCGCCTAAAGAAATCACCTGGCAACAATTGAGCAACTTCCTCCACGGTGGTGCCGGAGTTAACTTTCTCTGCCGCCAACACGGATTCAAGCTCGTACTGGTAGATGCCGGAGTTGACTATGACCTTCCTTACGAGAAGGGAATTATCAATTGTAGCGTAGGTCGCGGTACCCGAAGCTTTCTCCATGCCCCGGCCATGAGTCATGAAGAGATGGAGTTATGTCTGGAACGCGGTGCACAAATGGTGGATAAGGCATACGCCGACGGTTGCAACGTAATCAGTTTTGGAGAAATGGGAATAGGCAATACTTCCCCCTCCTCTGTCTGGATGCATTCATTTACAGGCATTTCTCTGGAACAATGCGTAGGAGCCGGCAGCGGACTGGATTCGGAAGGCATCCGTCATAAATACAATATATTGAAACAAGCAGTCGACAACTATCAAGGCGACGGCTCGGCAAGAGACAAGATTGCCTGGTTTGGAGGCTACGAAATGGTAATGGCTATCGGCGGTATGTTGCGGGCAGCCGAACTGAAGATGCTGATATTGGTCGATGGCTTTATCATGACCAACTGCATCCTTGCCGCTTCCCGGCTCCACCCGGAGGTATTGCCATACGCCATCTTCGGACATCAGGGAGACGAGGCAGGACACAAACTGGTACTTGAAGCCCTGCATGCACGCCCCTTATTAAATCTGGGACTCCGGCTGGGTGAAGGAACCGGTGCTGTCTGTGCCTATCCCATCATAGTCTCTGCCGTGACCATGATGAATGAGATGGACAACTTTGCCCATGCAGCCATCACAAAATACTTTTAACCATGAAACTCCTTGCCGCACTCATATTCTTCACCCGGTTGCCATTCTGGAGAATAACCGAAGTTCCCGCCGCTTATTTTAAGCGTGTGGTCGATTATTGGCCTTTTGTCGGTTGGCTCACCGGAGGAATAATGGCAGGCACGCTATGGATCTCCGCCCAATTCCTTCCTATGTCTACAGCCGTCATCCTTGCTTTACTGGCACGCCTGCTTGTCACGGGTGCACTGCACGAAGACGGTTTGGCAGACTTTTGCGACGGATTTGGAGGCGGCACTTCGCGCGAGAAAATCCTTTCCATCATGAAAGATTCCCATATAGGAACATACGGTGTATTGGGACTTCTGTTCTACTTCGGACTCCTATGGAACCTGCTTTCCACCCTATCGCTTTCCTTGGCATGCATGGCCGTAGCGAGCGGAGACGCATGGAGTAAGTTCTGTTCCGCACAGATAATCAACATCTTGCCGTATGCACGCAAAGAAGAAGAATCAAAAGCAAAAGTCATTTATGACCGGATGAGCATTTCGACATGGCTACCGGCATT
>ULKU01025959.1_pt1 | contig 13305 bp, 10 predicted proteins | sample 1951221 | NCBI WGS metagenome assembly ULKU01 (sample SAMEA4835507, study PRJEB28245) | human gut metagenome | biome: gut microbiome; material: fecal sample | place: Denmark | collected 2008
CCGGCGATCAGCAAAAGTTTTCCATAACTGCCCTTATTAGAATGGCTTTTTCTTTTTGGCAGTATCGAAAAATCTTTTTCTTCAAGTGCCATCACGGCCGGCGGTTCACCCAGCCAGCTTTCTTTCGTGATGCCAATATCACATACAATGATCCTGCCGGCATACTCATTTCCCGGCCAGAGGATACTGCCTAATTTTTCAAATGCAAATGTGATCGTAAGATCTGCACGAAACGCTGTGCCAAGAATGGCTCCCGTGTCCGCAGAGATCCCGGATGCAATGTCTACCGCCGCTTTTTCCCCGGAAAGTTCATTCATCCGGCACAGCATATCTGCATATTCACCGGTCACATCTCTTGAGAGTCCCACACCAAATATTGCATCTATTACAAGTGTAGGTCTGATCTTTTCCGGGATATCCATGTATATAGAAATACCGTATGCATTTAAAATATCCTGCTGTACCCTGTTTGACTCCGAACAGTGCTCTTTATTTCCGGCATAAACGACCGTGACAGCATGTCCTTCCAAAAATAAAAGGCGTGCGATCGCAAGACCATCTCCACCGTTATTTCCACTGCCACACACAATGAGTACTTCCGTAAGATCCACATTTTGTCTATGCAGCTCTTCCACAAATGCTATTGCAGCGCGCTCCATCAAGAGAAGTCCCGGCACCTTAAAATGTGAAATGGTATTTGCATCATATTTTTGCATTTCCCGGCTGTCTACAAGATATTTCATGAAATCCTCCTTGTTTTGCGGAGCAAAATGCGACTGCTTTTGCAGGAGCAGAGGATTTTTCTCCTTGTTTTATAAGGCAAAAAACGCCGCACATAAATCTGTGCGGCAGCTATTTACTCTCTACATTTACAGCACCTTTTCAGTTGCCGTTTTCTTCTGCTTTTTGTTTCTGACAATGTTGTAAGACAACTGCATCAGACTGTCGGAAAGATGTACATTCTCCACGACAACATTTTTGTCGATCAATTCAAGATCTACATGAGCAAAATTCCAGATTGCGCGGATTCCAAGTCCGACCAGCCTGTTTGCAATCGCATCTGCCTTTTCCTTAGGCATGGTCAGCGCTGCGATATCTACCTGATTTTCTTCACAGAAACTCTCTAATTCATCTAACATACGGATTTTGATCCCGCGTACAGTCACTCCGTCAAGCGCCGGATTTACATCAAAAAGTCCTATGATAACAAAGCCAAGTTTCTCAAATTTTACATAATTGGTAAGTGCCTGACCAAGGTTACCGGCACCCATTACAATAATATTGTGTCTCTCATTCAAACCTAAGATCTTACCGATCTCTTCATATAAATATTTTACATTATAGCCGTAGCCCTGCTGACCGAACCCGCCAAAATTATTCAGATCCTGTCTGATCTGGGATGCGGTCACATTCATCCGTTTGCTCAGATCATTGGATGATATACGTTCCACACCGGCATCTAATAGTTCTCCGAGGTAACGGTAATAACGCGGCATCCTTCGGATCACTGCCTGTGATATCTCTTTTTCCTGCACAAAAGGTTCCACCTTTCTTACGTTCTCTCGTTTATTATAGTGATTTCCCCTGTGTCTGTCAATGTGTGAAATTTTTAACTATCTTTAGCTCCATCCAGCTGCATTGACAGATCTTCCCACGTTTCATAGCAGATTTCAAGGCGTTCCCTGCACTCCTGCTGTCGTGCAGCAAGTTCATTTAACTTTGCGGAATTGACTGCATTTTCCGGCTTCGCACATTCTTTATCGATCGCGCTTATCTCTTCTTCTAATGCTGCAATCTCATCTTCTATTTTTTTCAGACTGTTTTCAATCTTACGGATCCTTGCCTGTTCTGCCTTCTGCGCCTGCCAGTCAAGTTTATTGACCGCATCATCCTGTTTTCCTGCCTGAATATCCGATATTTCCTGTGGTTTTACATACAGTTGCGTCATGATATCGTGTTTTTCCAGATAATAATCATAGTTTCCAATATAATTTACAACCGTCTCACCTGTCAGCTCAAGGATCCTCGTCGCCGTCTGATTGATAAAATAGCGGTCATGGGAAACGAAAAATACGGTTCCGGTATACTGGTTTAACGCAGATTCCAAAATTTCTTTGGATGTAATATCCAAATGGTTCGTCGGCTCATCAAGAATCAGAAAATTCGCATCGGAAAGCATTAATTTTGCTAAGGAAACACGTCCTCTCTCTCCACCGCTCAAATCTGAAATGCGCTTAAACACATCATCATTTGTAAACAAAAATGCTGCTAACACATTGCGGATCTTCGTATTATTCAGTCCCGGATAGGCATCTGAGATTTCCTCAAAGATCGTCTTTTCCATATGTAAAAGCTGATGTTCCTGATCGTAATATCCGATATGCACATTCGAACCAAGTGTCACGGTACCGCCATCTGCCGGAATCAGATTATTGATGATCTTTAGTATGGTCGTTTTACCAGTTCCATTGTTACCGATCAGCGCCACCCGTTCCCCACGTTTGATCTCAAATGAAATATCCGAAAACAATGTGACCGGTGGATAGGATTTTGCAAGATTTGACACGGTAAGGACGTCATTTCCGCTGACCACATTTGGCTCTAACACGATCTTAATATCCGTATTATCCTCAACCGGCTTTTCAATGCGTTCAATCTTATCTAACATTTTCTCACGGCTTTCCGCACGCTTGATAGATTTTTCGCGGTTGAATGATTTTAATTTTGTAATAACTTCTTCCTGGTGTCTGATCTCACGCTGCTGGTTGTAATACTGTTTTAACAGATCTTCACGAACTTTTGCTTTTTTCTTTGCAAAATCCGAATAATTTCCCTGATATACATACGCTTTATGCTGGAAAATCTCTACAACTTTTGTGACAACACGATCCAGAAAATAACGGTCATGTGCTACGATCACAACAGCCCCTTTGTAAGCCCGCAGAAAATTCTCAAGCCAGCGGATCGACTCCATATCCAGATGGTTCGTCGGCTCATCTAAAAGCAGTACATCCGGCTTTGTGACTAAAAGTTTGCCAAGGGAAACTCTTGTTTTCTGTCCTCCGGATAACTCGCTCATCTGTTTGCTCAAATCTTCATCTGAAAAACCAAGTCCTTTTAAAATACCGGTCACTTCACTGCGGTATGCATATCCGCCCTGCAGTTCAAATTCATGGCTCTGGCGGTGATAAATATCCATCAGCTTTTCTAATTCTTCACCGGTACGGCCGTTCATCTCAGACTCCATATCACGAAGTTTCTGTTCCATTTCCAGAATATCGGTTCTTGCATAAAGAACCTCATCATAGATGGTTCTGTGACCGGATACATCCTGATACTGTGCTAAGTAGCCGATTGTCTTATCCTTTGCAAGAATCACTTCACCGGCATCGGACGTTTCTTCGCCCATAATAATTTTAAGCAGCGTAGACTTGCCGGCACCATTGATGCCGACAATCGCTGCTTTTTCATTTGCTTCAATATGAAAACTTACATCTTTTAATATCTCATCTGTTCCAAAAGACTTTGAGATACTCTGACATGACAAAATCATTTTAAACTTTCCTCTAACGTCGTTCTGATTGCCTTGATAAAATCTTCGCTGTTTAATACGACCGGATTCGGATTCGTAGTAATCAGCGCAAGGTCTTTTGTCATTTTACCATCTTCAATGGTCTTAATACAAGCCTTTTCGAGTTTTTCTGCAAAATCGGACAATGCAGCATTCGAATCAAGCTCTCCGCGTTTCTTAAGTGCTCCCGTCCATGCAAAAATGGTTGCAACAGAGTTCGTGGATGTTTCCTCACCTTTTAAGTGTTTGTAATAATGACGCTGTACCGTTCCGTGTGCAGCCTCATACTCATAATAGCCATCCGGAGAAACCAGCACGGAAGTCATCATGGCAAGCGAACCAAATGCACTGGAAACCATATCACTCATGACATCTCCGTCATAGTTTTTACATGCCCAGATATAACCGCCTTCAGATTTCATCACACGGGCAACCGCATCATCAATTAAAGTATAGAAATAAGTAATGCCTGCTTTTTCGAATTTTTCTTTGTATTCTGCATCAAAGATCTCCTGGAAAATATCTTTAAATGTGTGATCGTATTTTTTGGAAATCGTATCTTTTGTTGCAAACCACAGATCCTGTTTTGTATCAAGTGCATAGTTAAAACAGCTCTTTGCAAAACTCTCAATCGAATTGCAAAGGTTGTGCTGTCCCTGAACGACACCTGCTCCGGTAAAGTTATGAATCAGTTCTCTTGTTTCTGTGCCGTCCTCTGCAGTATAAACCAGCTCACATTTACCTGCTCCCGGAATCTTCATCTCGGATGCTTTGTATACATCACCATAGGCATGACGTGCAATCGTGATGGGCTTTTTCCAGTTTTTGACACATGGCTCAATGCCTTTTACAACGATCGGTGCACGGAATACCGTACCGTCTAACATGGCACGGATCGTACCATTCGGACTCTTCCACATTTCTTTTAGGTTGTATTCAGTCATACGCGCTGCATTTGGTGTAATCGTTGCACATTTTACAGCAACACCGTATTTTTTTGTGGCATTGGCAGAATCAACGGTTACCTGGTCATTTGTTTCATTGCGATGCTCTAATCCAAGATCATAATACTCTGTCTTTAAATCAATAAACGGAAGAAGTAACTCATCTTTGATCATTTTCCAGAGGATTCTTGTCATCTCATCTCCGTCCATCTCTACCAGTGGGGTTGTCATTTTGATTTTTTCCATTGTGTTCTCCTTTTCTATTGAAATAAATTGTCCCATCCGTAATTATCCATATTGTGAATGGTGTTCATCATGTGCTCATTCGCCAGTTTCTCTGCCAGACCGGCATCATGCTTCTTTAATGCCTCCACGATCTGTCTGTGTTCCTGATTTGACTGTACAGAACGCTTCGGATCTGCAAGTGTGATTTTTCGCACGCGTTGTACATAATGATGAAAATCAAGCAGCACATGTTTTAATTCTTTGCTGTCGGAAGCATTGTATAAAATTTCATGGAAACGGTTGTCAAGTTCCACAACCTGTTCCGAATTTCCTTTCGCAGCATGAAAATCCGACAGATATATATTTTCATCCAGTTCATCTAACTGTTCTTTGGTGATCTTATCCGCTGCCCACTTTGCACAGAGTCCCTCCAGACGCGACCGTATCTCGTAGATATCCTGAATATCTTTTTTGGAAATACCTACGACATAAGCACCTTTATTCGGGATAATGGTAACCAGTCCCTCAAGTTCAAGCTGGCGGAGTGCCTCACGCACCGGAGTACGGCTGACACCTAACTCCTCACCAATATTTTTTTCCTTTAACTCCTCGTCTGTCGCATATTTTCCGGACAAAATATTTTCACGGATCGTATGAAACACACGGGAACTTAAGGAATAATTATCCTCTCCCATATATGACACCTCATGCTCCTATTGTTACATTTAATTCCTTGCAGCATTTTTCAATTTCTTCCACTAATTCTTTATCGGTCAATACCGTAACACGTCCATCCTCGTACTGTTTATCTACCCATACTTTTACTTTTTTCACAAGCTCTGAGTTTTTGTCTACGCTCTTATCTTTCGGAAGATGGTAATAAGAGTTGATCCAGAGAGCGATTCCGGCAAGACCGGATGTGTTGGAAACAGATACTAATGGTGGTCTGTTTAAAAATTTTCCGGTATCAAAAATATTGTAAATCTCCTCATTTTTGAGAAGTCCGTCCGCATGGATCCCGGCTCTTGTGACATTGAAGTTGCTGCCGACAAACGGGGTACGGCTCGGCTGTACATAGCCTAATTCTTTCTCAAAATACTCTGCCAGTTCTGTGATCACGGTAGTGTCCATGCCATCGAGTGTTCCCTTCAACTGTGCATATTCAAATACCATTGCCTCAAGCGGTGTGTTACCGGTACGCTCTCCGATTCCAAACAGGGAACAGTTGACTCCGCTTGCACCGTAAAGCCATGCGGTCGTGGAGTTGTTAACTGCCTTGTAGAAATCGTTGTGGCCATGCCACTCGATCAGTTCAGAAGGCACACCTGCATGTGTGGTCAGACCGTAGATGATACCCGGCACGCTTCGCGGGATCACGGCACCCGGGAAGTTAACGCCATAACCCATAGTATCGCAGGCACGGATCTTGATCGGGATCTTATATTCATCCATCAGTTTCATAAGTTCTACACAGAACGGGATGACAAAGCCGTAAATATCAGATCTTGTGATATCTTCCAAGTGGCAACGTGGACTGATACCTGTCTCTAAGCACTCACGGATGACACTTAAGTAAAGATTCATAACCTCTCTTCTTGTCATTTTCATCTTATAGAAAATATGGTAGTCAGAGCAGCTTACCAGAATACCTGTTTCACGCAGACCGATATCTTTTACTAACTGGAAATCCTGTTTGCTTGCACGGATCCAGCTGGTAACTTCCGGAAATTTATAACCACGTTCCAGGCATTTGTAAACAGCATCTCTGTCTTTTTTACTATATAAAAAGAATTCACTCTGGCGGATCAGACCTTTTGGGCCGCCCAAGCGGTGCAGATAATCGTAGATCGTCACGATCTGCTCTGTGGTATACGGTGCCCTTGACTGCTGACCGTCACGAAATGTCGTATCTGTGATCCAGATATTTTCCGGCATATTATGCGGAACAATTCGATCGTTGAATGCGATCTTCGGGATCTCATCATACGGAAACAGATTGTGGAATACATTTGGTTCCTTTACATCTGCCAACTGATAAAAATGCTCTTCAAGCTGCAGCAGATTCGTTTTCTTATTCATTACAACTTCTCTCATAACGTAAATCCTTCTTTCTGTCATGGCACTTGTGCCATTGACACCTATGCCATGAATGCATATTTTTACTTTTAGAGTGAATATTTTTTCATGCATAATTGTATACAATTATACTTTTTCTATATTCTATACATTTCTTCTCTTATTTGTCAAGGCATAAAATTTTATATTTTCTATAACCTGAAATTATAAGTATACATAATCATATATTCAAAAAAATTTATTCAAATCTGTAACACTTATTCTGCGCTCACATAAGATACAGTGTAAGAAAAAACCTGGAGGTTTTATATGAGTGATTTAGCTGCAACAAACTGTGGTGGTGGATGTTCCTGTAACGAGGGAGGATGCAATTCCATTCTCTGGATCATCATCTTATTATGCTGCTGTGGCGGCAATGGTGGTTTCTGCGGTGGAAACAATGGATGTGGAGGCAACAATGATTGTCTTTGGATCATCCTGCTTCTCTTCTGCTGTGGTGGATGCGGCGGAAACAATGGATGTGGTTTCTGCTAGTCAGATCATCTGTTCTGAAATGGCGGTCGGATATTCCGGCCGCCCTATAAGATTTATAAAGAAAAACGTCTCTGCCTGTTATGGAAGAGACGTTTTTGTATGTCAGCCGAATTTACGGACGCTTTGTGTTCTGATCCCGTGCAGCATACTCACAGTCTTTTTCCCGATTCTGCTGCTGCATCATCTTCTCGTAGATTCCACATTCCTTTGGCACTTTCTTTTTTCTGGCACATTCCTCATCTATCTCATAAACACTGTTTCCATCAATAATCAGCATATTTGATTCCTCCTCCCGTTTTATTTTATGCCGACTGCCTGATACCGTCACTAAAACTGTCCCCTCATCCATGTGATATCTGGCATAATCTATTTTCCGGGTTCATAAACTAAAAGAAAAAAGGCATCTTTATGGAACCAAATTCATTTACGCCCTTTGATAATATGACACAGACCCGTGAACTGCAAATGTTAAAAACTGCGATTCCCTATATGAAAGGTGACCAGAAAAAGCAATTTGCTATTCTGATCAAATATATGGAATTACAGAATACGATCCAGGTATTCAACCAGGAGGATAAAGTCATGTCCATGTGCTCTGTCAGTGAGGATGAAAATTCTACTCTTGCCATGTTAAATGACCTTCGGAAATTCTGTACAGACAAAGAGCTTGAAACACTTGATATGATCACAAATATGGTCTCTATGATGGAAACCTATGAGACTATTTTTGCATAATATATTGTAAGAAAACTGCCAAAACAAAGCATTACATTTTTGAAAGGAATAAATAGTGATGGAAAATGATTTCTGGAATAATCCGGGGTTAAAAAATATGTCCCCGGAAAAACTGCAGTTTTTAATGAATTTTGCATCAAAAGAAAAACCAACAAACATTAAAGATATGATGCCGTTTCTTCTTGGCACCATGAATGCAGCAAAAACAAATAATATCCAGTTCACAGACCCCGAAACAGAGCTGCTTGTCACCCTGCTAAAACAAAACATGTCAAAAGAGGAATCTGAGAAGGCCGATAAAATTATCCGGCTCATGAAAGACCGGAAGCAAAATTAACTAATAAAAGGGATGGAACACTCCACCCCTTTTGTATCTGCATATTTATTTATGATTTCTTAACATTTTCTCAAGTCTACCAGATGGAAGCTACACTTACCTCTAATAATTTATCGATCGGCGCCGGACTCTTTCCCATACCATCTGTACCCTCAAAATATTTTGCACTTGCCGATTCAAATAAAACAAACACCGTACCATCTGCAATAGCAACTTCTTCCGAACAAGGTGGCATCTCCACTTTTACCTTCGGTTCATTTGGTTTTTTGTCCAATGAAAGAAGAGAAGAATAAACTTTTAAATAAGAAGAATTATTTCTTCCATAGGAAGTGCTTAAATAAATTGATCCGTTATCATCGAATGCCACTCCCTGCACTTTACTCGGAAGATTATAGTTGCTGACTGCCGTCAGCTTATCTTCTTTTTTATCATAGCTGTATGAATACATCTCGGAATCAAAAAATCTGGTATGTGTAGCAACCCAGAGTCTGCCACCGTAGCAGGTAATGCAGGATGGTGTATTTTTCAGGCGGTATTCGTCTGACAATGCCGATGCATCAATGCAATATTCCGGCGCATCCTGTGCGATTTTTGTAATATATTCATAGGAAATACGCTCTAAGGTATTGGAATTTGAATGGCAGATCCAGACATTCTCGCCATCAAAAGCAATACCGCCAAGATGACTTTCTTTTTTCATGCCAAGTGTTACCAGATATTCGCCGCTCTCACGATCAAACACCATCAGTGATCCAAGATTTTTGCGATCTTCCGAATATGCAGTAATAAGAATATAATCCGGTGTGAAACAAAGTCCCTGCATACACTGGCTGGAACTGCTGATCAGATTATCCTTATAGTCTTTTTCCCTGGTAGAAGGCATTCCCGGAATAGAAAGATCATCCAAAAAAGTATAGGAACATTCCTTTAACTCTTTCTGACTGTTGTCACGAATCGTGCCTGTCTGATAAGAATACATTTCCACATTATAATGATTGTCAATATTTTTTGTCCATTTTGCAAAAAGAACCATATTCGCCGGACTGTCTTCATCTATTTTCGTAACTTTTCTGGAATAGCTGCAGTCTGCATACCAGCCAGCAAAATTGTAACCCATTTTAACCGGCACGTCCAGTGTAAAAGGAAGTTCTTCTTTTTGGATTGTTTTTTGATTATTGCTGCTGTTAATACCGCCATTTACCTCATATACAATGTGATACTCTGACGGATCCTGTGTATCAAAAAAATCAAATGTAACATTATCACTGGTAATGGTTTCCTTTGAAGTATCAGGGAGGATGATCATACTGCAGGCACGAACCAGTTTCGGATCGCTTACAAGAAAAATAAATACATATAAAATTACAAATAGTTCTTTGCAAATTTTTCTGCCATACCGCATATCCATTCCTCCCTGTTTTCTTTTTAATTACACACACCGGAAAATGTTACATCCAGTCTGTGTTTTTATCCTGCTTTCGGGAAGAACTGTTTCTTTCAGAAACTGTTTTATGAATTATCCGTATTATCAAGTTTGCCTGCCCTCTCTGCGATCTCCTTTTCCTGGATATCAGAAGGTGTCTGCTCATATCTTGCAAACTCATAGGAAAATGTTCCGCTTCCACCGGTCATGGATCGTAAATCTGTGTTGTATCCATATAATTCCATGTAAGGAATATCAGCTACGATCTCCTGATAACCGTGTTCCGTCGGATTCATTCCAAGTACACGTCCACGGCGTTTGTTTAAGTCTCCCATAATGTCACCTGTGTATTTGTCAGGTACAACAACTTTTAAGGATGCGATCGGCTCTAACAGAATCGGTGATGCTTCCATAATGCCTTTTTTGAATGCCTGAAGAGCCGCAACCTTAAATGCCATCTCAGAAGAGTCTACCGGATGATAGGATCCATCATATAATACTGCCTTTACTCCTACCACAGGATAAGCTGCCATCGGTCCTTTCACAACTCCTTCCTGGATTCCTTTTTCCACCGCCGGGAAGAAGTTTTTTGGAACTGCTCCGCCGACAACGCATTGTTCAAATACATATGGTGTTTCAAGATCCCCGGAAGGTTCAAAGGTCATCTTAACGTGACCGTATTGTCCATGACCGCCGGACTGTTTTTTGTACTTGTATTCCACATCCGCTTTCTTACGAATGGTCTCCCGGAATGCTACTTTTGGTTTTTTCAGTTCAATCTGAACTTTGTATCTCTCTAACAGTTTGCTTGCCACAACATCAAGGTGCTGGTCTCCCATACCGTAAAGTAATGTCTGGCCATTTTCACTGTCATTGACTGTTTTTAATGTAAGATCTTCGAGCATCAGCTTTTGCAATGCCTGCGAGATCTTATCTTCATCTCCTTTGTTGACTGCCTTATAACGTTTATAAGTATATGGTGTGGAGATCTGTGTTCTTATATACAGGATCGGGTTCGCTTTGGTAGAGAGGGAATCTGTGGTAGCTGCTTTAGTCAGCTTCGCTAACGCTCCGATATCTCCCGCATGCAGTTCCTTTACTTCCTCCGGCTTATTGCCACAGAGTACATAGATCTTTCCGATTTTTTCCTCTGTATCTTTATGCTGGTTGTAAAGAAGATCATCTGTTTTGATAACTCCCGAATTAACTTTGATCAATGAATATTTCCCAATAAACGGGTCTGCAATCGTTTTGAAAATATAAGCTGATTTTGGTTTTGCAAAATCATAGTCTGCATTGTATACCTCGTTGGACTTTGCATTGATTCCGGTGCAGGAACGTTTTTCCGGACTCGGAAGATATTTTACAATGTCGACCATCAGTGTATACATGCCACGTGCAAGAACATTCGAACCCATCAGCACCGGAACGATGCTTCCATCGGATACATTGACACGGAGTGCCTGGCGGATCTCATCCTCGGAGAACTCTTCCCCTCCAAAATAACGATCCATAAATTCTTCACTCGTCTCCGCAACAGCCTCCATCAATGCTTCCCTGCAAATACCAAGATTCTCTTTGGAATACTCCGGCACTTCTACCTTTTCCACTTCGCCGTTATCTTTCCAGCGTTTTGCCCGCTGCTGTAATACATTGACATATCCGACGAACTGTCCGTTTTCACGGATCGGAAGATGGAAAGGTGCGATCCGCTTGCCGTATAGCTGCTGTAAATCTTCTACGACCTGCCGGTAACTTGCCTCATCGATATCCATATCTGTAACAAATACCATACGCGGCAGTTTGTATGTCTCACATAACTCCCATGCCTTCTTTGTGCCGACTTCAATGCCAGCCTTACCGGATACTACGATAATTGCTGCATCCGCAGCACTGACTGCTTCTTCTACCTCCCCTACAAAATCAAAATAACCAGGTGTATCAAGGATATTGATCTTGGTATCACCCCAGACAATCGGTATCACAGTTGTGTTGATGGAAAAATGACGTTTGATTTCTTCTTTGTCATAATCGCTGATTGTGTTACCATCGGTAACTTTTCCCATGCGTGTTGTCATCCCCGCAAGATAAGCCATCGCCTCGGCGAGACTTGTTTTACCACATCCACCATGTCCAAGCAGAACCACATTACGAATCTTGTCAGTTGTGTAAACGTTCATAGCAAATCCTCCAATACATATTTTTTAGTCGATACCTCTGAAACGGCATTCGCTGTATGGTTATATTTTACTAAATTTACACGTTTATTACAACTTATTTATTCATATTTACTAACTATTTTTATATTACCCGAAATTTGTTTATATATTATGTATGCATTTTAAATAATTTATAACCATTTGCATGGAATGTTTACATAGTGTTCACATTTCATCCATACTTTGATTATTTTTTCATGCAATATGCACTTTTATACTTTAACGTGTTGACTTTCTTGCAATTTATGTCTATGATAGGTAAAGAATTATGAGAACAGAACTTTAACATCTAACAGGGGGATTTCCATATATGTCACTTCAGAAAATAGGCTTTATCGGACTCGGACTCATCGGCGGTTCCATTGTAAAAAAACTGCATGCACTTCATCCGGAACTTACAATGATTGCAACTGCACACCATGCAGAAACAGTTGCCGAAGCTTATAAAGAACATTTGATCATAAACAATACACCATGTGAACTGAAGGATTTCGCAGACTGCGATTACATTTTTCTGTGCACGCCGACCAGGAAAAATATTGAATATCTGCAGCAGTTGAAAGATGTAATTTCTCCGGACTGCATCATCACGGATGTCGGCAGTGTCAAGACGGAGATCCACAGAGAAGTGATAAGACTCGGTCTTGAAGCCAATTTTATCGGCGGTCATCCGATGGCGGGTTCTGAGAAGACCGGTCTTTCTAATGCTTCAGAGACGCTTTTGGAAAATGCTTACTATATTATCACACCGACCACAAAGAGTCCTTCCCCTGCTGTGGAAGAACTGACCGGGCTGGTGCGCTCTCTCGGCGCAATTCCTCTGGTTTTAGGTTATGAGCAGCACGATTATGCGACCGCAGCGATCAGTCATCTGCCGCATGTGATCGCATACAGCCTTGTCAACCTGGTGCGGGAATCGGATGATGAGAATGAAATTATGAAAACTATCGCAGCCGGAGGTTTTAAAGATATCACGCGTATCGCATCTTCTTCTCCTGTCATGTGGGAAAATATCTGTTTATCCAATCAGGAACAGATTTTAAAATTATTGGACAACTATATCCATACATTAGAGGTAATGCGCACGAACATTGCAGATGCAGATTCCCCTGCACTGTTAGATGCCTTTACTGCAGCCAAAGATTACCGTGATTCCATCACAATCACGGCAAAAGGTGCTTTGAAGAATGTTTACGAACTGTACTTAGACCTGATCGATGAGACCGGTGGGATCGCCACCG